>Ga0213835_100533_pt1 | contig 34278 bp, 34 predicted proteins | sample SWPATP01_FD_160576 | JGI IMG/M metagenome (GOLD analysis project Ga0213835, IMG submission 160576) | Coastal seawater microbial communities from Marineland, Florida, United States - SWPA TP0 #1 | ecosystem: Environmental > Aquatic > Marine > Coastal | place: USA: Florida | collected 2016-08-05
GCGAAGCGACAAACAGCCGTAGGCTGGCCCCGAAGGGGCGAGAAGCCGCAGGCTTCGAGTCAACCGGAGCATATGGGGTATATGTGAGGATTCCGACGGTCCGACGCTTCGGCACCGCGCAACGCAGTGATTCGCTCGTATAGGCATTTGTGCAGTGTTTCCATAGGGAGAGGTTCGTTATGGAACAAACCTGGCGCTGGTTCGGCCCCGGCGATCCGATCACCCTCAACGAGATTCGCCAGACCGGTGCCACCGGCATCGTCACGGCGCTCCACGAGATACCCAACGGCACGGCCTGGCCGGTGGATGCCATCGCCGGGCGCAAGGCGGAGATCGAGGCCGCGGGGCTGACCTGGTCGGTGGTGGAGAGCGTGCCGGTGCACGAGGCGATCAAGCAGGGCACACCCGAGCGCGAGCGCTACATTGCCGCCTACCGGGAGACCCTGCGCAATCTGGCGGCCTGCGGCATCGACATCGTCTGCTACAACTTCATGCCGGTGCTGGACTGGACCCGCACCGACCTGGCCTGGCGCCTGCCGGACGGCGGCCTGGCGCTGCGCTTCGACCAGACGGCCTTTGCCGCCTTCGATCTCTACCTGCTGCAGCGCCCCGGCGCCGAGGCCGAGTACAGCGAGGCCGAACGAACCGAGGCCAGGCGCTACCTCGAGAGCCTCGATGCCGCCGGGCGCGAAGCGCTGATCGATACCATCATCGCCGGCCTGCCGGGGGCCGAGGAGCACTATACCCTGGCGCGTTTCCAAGAGGCGCTGGACGGCTATGCCGATATCGATGCCGAGCGCCTGCGCGAGAATCTCGGCCACTTCCTGGGCGCCATCGTGCCGGTGGCCGAGGAGGCCGGCGTGCGGCTGGCGATCCATCCCGACGACCCGCCGCGGCCGCTGTTCGGTCTGCCAAGGGTGGTCTCCACCCCGGACGATGCCCAGTGGCTGCTCGATGCCGCCCCGAGCGAGGCCAACGGCCTGACCCTGTGCACCGGCTCCTACGGCGTGCGCGAGGACATCGACCTGGCCGCCATGGCGCGCCGCTTCGGCCCGCGCATCTACTTTGCCCATCTGCGCTCGACCCGGCGCGAGGCCGATCCGCTTACCTTCCACGAGGCGCATCATCTCGGTGGCGACGTCGACATGGTGGCGGTGATCGCCGCGCTGGTGGCGGAGGAGCGGCGCCGCGAGCGCGAGGGCGGCCCGCGGCTGCCGCTGAGACCGGATCACGGCCACCACATCCTCGACGACCAGCGCCGCGACACGCGCCCCGGCTACCCGCTCTATGGCCGCTTGAAGGGGCTTGCCGAACTACGCGGCGTGGAGCTGGCGGTGCGCCGCTTGCTGAGCTGAGCGCAGCCGCCCAATCCAAGGCGCTAGCGGGCGCCCTTATCCAGCTCGGCCTCGAGCGCGGTCAGCTGCTCGCGGCTCGGCAGGCCTTCCATGTCGCCCACCACCTGCACTGCCAGCGAGCCGATCAGGTTGCCGCGGCGTACCGCTTCCCGCGGGGAGCGACCGTCGAGCAGGGCGCTGACCGCTCCCACGGCGAAGCCGTCGCCGGCGCCCACCGTGTCCACCACCTCATCCACCGCGAAGCCGGGCACGCTGAAGGTCTCGAGCTTCCCACCCAGGCTGCCGCGGTAGAAGCTGCCTTCCGGGCCGAGCTTGATGATCACCGCCGAGGCGCCGCGTTCGAGATAGAAATCGGCGATGGCCTCGGGCGTGTTCTGACCGGTCAGCAGCCGCCCCTCGGCGAGCCCTGGCAGCACCCAGTCGGAGAGGGCGGCAAGGGCGTTGAGGGTGTCGCGCATCTCGGCCTCGCTCTTCCACAGGCTGGGGCGCAGGTTGGGGTCGAACGAGATGCTGGCGCCGACCTGGCGGGCCTGGGCCAGCATGTGCCGGGAGAGATCGCGGGCGCTGGGCGACAGCGCCGGGGGAATGCCGGTGGCATGCAGGTGGCGCAGGGCAGTGAAGTCCACCTCGGCGGCGTCCTTCGGCGAGAGGTGGCTGGCGGCGCTGCCGCGGCGAAAGTATTCCACCCGCGGGTCGGCGCCGCCCAGGGCGCGCTCCTTGAACAGCAGGCCGGTGGGGTGGTCGGGGTCTACGCCGAGATGACGGCAGTTCAGCCCCTCGGCTTCGAGGGTATGGCGAATGAAGGTGCCGAAGCTGTCGGCCCCCACGCGGCTCAGCCAACCGACATGAAAACCCAGCCGGGCGAGACCGATGGCCACGTTAGTGTCGGCGCCGGCAATCCGGCGCTGGAAATGCTCCACCTCGGCCAGGTGGCCGGGCGCATCGGCAACGAACAGGGTCATCGCCTCGCCGAAGGTGAGGATCTCCGGGCTCGGTGCCTTTCTTGAATCAGGGTTTGAGTGGCTCATGGTCATCTCGCTCATTGTTGGGAACGTTACCATTCGAGTGGGCGATGATTGTCAGTCTGGAACACTTGGTTTGGGAGTTCAGCCGGTGAGGCGCGTGGAGCCCCGCGCTATCAGTCTGGGCTCGAAGCGGTGCTGTCTGGGCTCGGCGGCGGCCTGGCTGACGGAATTGGCCAGCAGGCTGGCGACGGCCTGCCGGCCAATCGCTTCGGTGGGCTGCGCCAGGGTGGTGATACCCGGGTCGATCAGCGCACACCAGTCGAGCTCGTCGATGCCCATCAGTCCCGTCTTGCCGAGTTGCGCGCCGAGGCGCTGCAGGGCACGGGTAGCGGCCAGGGTGACCGCACCGTTGGCGCATAGCAGGGCGCGCGGCAGGTCTCCCGGGCCCTTGGGGGCTGAACGCGTGAGAAAGGCCTCGATGGCCCGCTGCAGCTCCTCGTCGCTGCCGCTCATGGTGTACGCCTCGCCGGCCAGCCGGCGGGTCGCCAGGCCCGCTTGAAAGTGTGCCAGGCGTTCTCGGCGCGGGCTGGCGCGCTCGGGCGGCTCGCTGAGATAGAGCAGCTCGGCGTAACCCTGTTCGGCGAGGTGGTCGAGGGCCAGGTCAATGGCCTTTGCGTTGTCGAGCCCCACCAGATCGGCCTGTACCGTGCCCAGTTCGCGGTCGAGCAGCACCAGCGGCAGGCCCTGACCGGTCAACGCCTGAAGCTCTGTGTCGGGGCTGCCGGATGCATTGATGATCAATCCTTCCACCTGATAGGAGGACATCAGTGCCAGATGCGTGCGCTCCAGCTCAGGGTCGTTGTCGGTATTGCAGGCGAGCAGGGAAAGGCCCTGCTCGCGGCAGGCGCGCTCCACGCCGTGCAACACTGCCACCGAGAAGGGGTTGCGAATGTCCGCCACCAGCATACCGATCAGACGTGAGCGGCCCGCCTTGAGGCCCCGTGCCATCTGGTTGGGGCGATAATCGAGGCGCAGCGCGGCCGCGGCGATGCGCTCGCACAGCGCCGGCGAGAGCTTGTCGCGCTCGCCAGCAAAGTAGCGCGACACGCTGGTCTTGGAGGCGCCGGCTTCAAGGGCGACTTCGATGATGGTGGCGCGACGGGGCATGAGGCGTCTCGGTGCGTGGGAACGTTCCCATCATAGGTCGAGACTGTTCTAGCGACAACCGCACGACTACGGCCTGAGGTGGCGCTAACTCTCGCCCCAGACGCTGCCCAGCACCTCCAGCGCCGCGGCAACCGCAGGTTCCTCGCTGCGCTCGCGGCGCCAGATGAAACACAGCGCGCAGGGCAGACGCACACCCTCGACCACCACCAGGCCGCGCTCCTGGCGCTCGGCCATGGCCAGGGCATCGCGGGCCAGGCTCAGTCCCACACCGGCTCGCACCAGGTCCAGCATGCACGCTTCCTGATCCACCTGGGCCACGCCGTGTGGTGTCACCCCGAGCGGGTCGAGGACGCCGCGCAGCAGGCGGTGGTGGGCCGAAAGCGTCGGCGTGACGATCCAGGGCTGAGCGGCCAGGCTCTTCCAGTCGCTGCTGGCCACCCGGCTGCCCCAGCCGGGCGGAGCCACCACATGGTAGTGAAAGTGGGTCAGCTCACGATGGGCGATTTCCGGCGCATCCGGACCGGGACCTTCGCCGGGCGGCGCGAGGAAAAAGCCGACGTCGAGCTCGTCTCGGCGAATCCACTCCAGCACGCTGCCGCTCATGCCGTGCTGCAGCTCGGTTTCCAGCTGCGGCGCGCGTTCCACCAGGCGATGCAGAAAGGCCCCGAGGCGAATGAACTCCGGGTCGACGATGGTGCCGATGCGCAGCCGGCCGCGTAGGGTACCGTGCAGGGCACGGGCACTCTGCTCGAAGGCGGCCATGGCGGCCAGCGCCCGCTCCGCCGCGGGCAGCAGAGCGTGGCCGTCGGCGGTCAGCGCCAGGCCCTGGGGGCGACGGCGAAACAGCGTCAGCCCCAGCGCTTCCTGCAGCTGCTTGAGCTTGAGGCTGACCGCCGGCTGGGTCAGGTGCAGGCGCTCGGCAGCGCGTGAGACGCTGCCTTCACGGGCCACGGTGACGAAGGCGCGGAGCGTGGGTAAATCAGGCATGGTGGGCAGTCGGCAAGGATATAAAGGAAGCTTATATCTGGCTTTTGAATTACTCAATTGATCCTTGCCCTCGACGCGGTAGGCTAGACAGTCACAGCCGTGTGCCTGTTCGCTGGACGCACCGAAAGACGTGCCGTCCAACCGAGGGCAGCCTACGACAAGAGGGAGCACCCCATGACGCAGAACACCATCGCCCATTATATCGCCGGACAAATGACGAGCGGCGAGTCTGGCCGCCATCAGAGCGTCTACAACCCGGCCACCGGCCAGGTCACGGGCCAAGTGGCGCTGGCCTCCCGCGCCGATGTGGCGACCGCCGTGGCCGCCGCCAAGGCCGCCTTCCCGGCCTGGGCCGACACCCCGCCGATCCGCCGCGCGCGGGTGCTGTTCAAGTTCCTCGAGCTGCTCAACGCCAACAAGGACGAGCTGGCCCGCGCCATCACCCTGGAGCATGGCAAGGTCTTCACCGACGCCCAGGGCGAAGTGGCCCGCGGCATCGACATCGTCGAGTTCGCCTGCGGCATTCCGCAACTGCTCAAGGGCGACTTCACCGAACAGGTGAGCAACGGCATCGACAACTGGACCGTGCGTCAGCCGCTGGGCGTGGTGGCCGGCATCACGCCGTTCAACTTCCCGGCCATGGTACCGATGTGGATGTTCCCGGTGGCCATCGCCGCCGGTAATACCTTCATCCTCAAGCCCAGCCCCACCGACCCCAGCGCCTCGTTGCTGATTGCCGAGCTGCTCAAGCAGGCCGGCCTGCCCGACGGCGTATTCAACGTGGTGCAGGGCGACAAGGAGTCGGTCGATGCGCTGATCGAGCATCCCGACGTGCAGGCGCTCTCCTTCGTCGGCTCCACGCCCATCGCCAACCTGATCTACGAGAACGGCGCGCGCCACGGCAAGCGTGTCCAGGCCTTGGGCGGGGCCAAGAACCACATGGTCGTCATGCCCGACGCCGACCTCGACAAGGCCGTCGACGCCCTGATCGGTGCCGCCTACGGCAGCGCCGGCGAGCGCTGCATGGCGATCAGCGTGGCGGTGCTGGTGGGCGACGTGGCCGACAAGATCGTGCCGCGCCTGGCCGAGCGCGCCCGCGCACTGAAGGTCAAGAACGGCCTCGAGCTCGACGCCGAGATGGGCCCCATCGTCACCGCCCAGGCCCACCAGCGCATTACCGGCTACATCGAGAAGGGCGTTGCCGAGGGTGCCGAGCTAGTGGTCGACGGCCGTGAGTTCGATGCCGCCACCACCGGCGACGGCTGCGGCGAAGGCTTCTGGATGGGTGGCTCGCTGTTCGACCATGTCACCCCGGGGATGACCATCTATAAGGAAGAGATCTTCGGCCCGGTGCTGGCCTGCGTGCGAGTACCCGACGTAGCTACTGCCATCCAGCTGATCAACGACCACGAATTCGGCAATGGCGTGAGCTGCTTCACCGAGAGCGGCAGCGTGGCCCGCGAGTTCGGCCGTCGCATTCAGGTCGGCATGGTCGGCATCAACGTGCCGATTCCGGTGCCCATGGCGTGGCACGGCTTCGGTGGCTGGAAGCGCTCGCTGTTCGGCGATACCCACGCCTACGGCGAAGAGGGCGTGCGCTTCTATACCAAGCAGAAATCGATCATGCAGCGCTGGTCAGACTCGATCAATGCGGGCGCAGAGTTCGCCATGCCGACCCATAAGTGAGTCCTGCTGACGGATAAGAAACGGGCATCAACTGCCGTACATAAGAGAGAGGCTTTGCTGTCGGCTAAGGGCGCCGGTGGCATGCCGAGAGAGAGCACGCCATGGCAGAGCAGGAATTCGACTACATCGTGGTGGGCGCCGGTACCGCCGGCTGCCTGCTGGCCAACCGCCTCAGCGCCGACCCGGCCAACCGGGTGCTGCTGATCGAGGCGGGCGGTCGCGACAACTACCACTGGGTGCATATCCCGGTGGGCTATCTCTACTGTATCAACAACCCGCGTACCGACTGGTGCTTCAAGACCGAGCCGGACAAGGGGCTCAACGGCCGCTCGCTGATCTATCCGCGCGGCAAGACCCTGGGCGGCTGCTCCAGCATCAACGGCATGCTCTATCTGCGCGGCCAGGCCCGCGACTACGACGGCTGGGCCGAGCTGGTGGGCGACGACGACTGGCGCTGGGAGAACTGCCTGCCCGACTTCATGAAGCACGAAGACCACTACCGCCTGGACGAGGGCGGCGATGCCGATGCCGCCCACCGCGACTATCACGGCCACGGCGGCGAATGGCGGATCGAGAAGCAGCGCCTCAAATGGGAGGTACTCGACGACTTCGCCGAAGCGGCGGTGCAGGCGGGCATCCCGCGCACGCGGGACTTCAATCGCGGCGACAACGAGGGCGTCGACTACTTCGAGGTCAACCAGCGCGACGGCTGGCGCTGGAACGCCGCCAAGGCCTTCCTGCGGCCGGTGTGCGAGAAACGCAGCAACTTCACCCTGTGGCACTCCACCCAGGTCCACCGCCTGCTGTTCGACACCGCGGAGGGCAAGCCCCGTGCCAGCGGCGTCGAGCTCGAGCGCAACGGCACGGTCAGCCGGGTCAGCGCCAAACGCGAGGTGATCCTGGCCGCCGGCGCCATCGGTTCGCCGCAGTTGCTGCAGCTCTCCGGCATCGGCCCGGCCGCACTTCTGGCCGAGCATGGCATTCCGCTGGTTCACGAGCTGCCCGGGGTAGGGGAGAACCTGCAGGACCACCTGCAGATCCGCTCGGTGTACAAGGTCACCGGCGCCAAGACCCTCAACACCCTGGCCGCCTCCTGGCTGGGCAAGGCGAAAATCGGCATGGAGTATCTGCTGCGTCGCACCGGGCCGATGAGCATGGCCCCCTCGCAGCTGTGCATCTTCACCCGCAGCAGCGACGAGTACGAGCACCCCAACATCGAATACCACGTCCAGCCGCTCAGCCTCGAGGCCTTCGGCCAGCCGCTGCACGACTACCCGGCAATCACCGCCAGCGTGTGCAACCTCAACCCCACCAGCCGCGGCAGCGTGCGCATCAAGAGCCGCGACCCGCGTCAGGCCCCGGCCATCGCGCCCAACTACCTCAGCACCGAAGAGGATCGCCGCGTGGCGGCGGATTCGCTGCGGGTCACCCGGCGAATCGCCGAGCAACCGGCGTTCGCCAAGTACCGTCCCGAAGAGGTCAAGCCTGGTGTGCAGTACCAGAGCGACGAAGACCTGGCGCGTCTGGCGGGCGACATCGGCACCACCATCTTCCATCCGGTGGGCACGGCCAAGATGGGCGGCGGCGACGACCCCATGGCAGTGGTGGATTCGCGCCTGCGGGTGCGCGGCGTCGAGGGACTGCGGGTGGTGGACGCCAGCGTGATGCCCACCATCACCAGCGGCAACACCAATTCACCGACGCTGATGATCGCCGAGAAGGCGGCTGCCTGGATTCTCGAATCGAGGTAACATTAACGTCACCTACACAAAATAGTGTTTGACGTGTGGGGACGAAGAGCGCAAGATGCGTGCAGTTGGTTAGCAAGTCGAACATCGCAAGTGGTTATCGAAACGCTCATGGCGTCTTGATTTCCCGGTGAAAAGTTTCTTGTTTTACCCACTGCAACTCGGGTATTTCCCGGAAAATCAATGCTATTAGAGGAATTCGATAATGGCTACCGGTACTGTCAAGTGGTTCAACGACACCAAGGGCTTCGGCTTCATCTCTCCGGACGACAATGGCGACGACCTGTTCGCTCATTTCTCCGAGATCCAGGCTGACGGCTTCAAGACTCTGCAGGACGGTCAGAAGGTCTCCTTCGACGTCACTCAGGGCAAGAAAGGCCTCCAGGCTTCCAACATCAAGGTCATCGGCTAAGCTTCGGCTTACCATGAACTGATGTGCCACCTCGGTGGCGACGAAAGGCCCGCGCAAGCGGGCCTTTTGCGTTGCTGTGAGCATGTTTCCCGTGTCCAAGGTATATGCATTTTGGGTATTAATGAATTTCTAAAAATAACTTTTTAGAATATGCGGCTGCCGTCACAATGGCTCAGCACCTCTGTGAACGGAACCCTTGCACATGCCGCTGGATGCCTGGATCTCATTGGCCGTGGTCATGGCCGTTTTTCCCCTGATGGCCTTTTCGCGCCTCGGCCCGGACATCGTTCTGCTGGGGGCGGTCATTCTGCTGCTGACGCTCGGCATCATCGACCCGAGCCAGGCTCTGGGTGGCTTCTCCAGTACCGGTTTGTTCACCGTGGCCTTCATGTACGTGCTAGTCGCCAGTATCCGCGAGACCGGCGGTATCGACCTGATCATTCGCCATGTGCTGGGGCGCCCCCGCCGCGAGGGCGGCGCGCTGGTGAGGCTAGTGGTACCGGTCGCCGCCCTCAGCGCCTTTCTCAACAATACCCCTGTCGTTGCTACCTACATTCCTGCCGTGCTCAGCTGGAGCCAGCGCCTGAAGCTGCCGGCGCACCGGCTACTGATGCCGCTCAGCTTCGCCTCGATCCTGGGCGGCACCATCACGCTGATCGGCACCAGCACCAATCTGGTAGTGCACGGCCTGCTGGTAGAGCGCTATCCGGGGCTGGCGATGGGGCTGTTCGATCTCGCCTGGGTGGGGCTCCCGGTGGCCCTGATCGGGGCACTCTATTTGATCGTCGTCGCGCCGCGGCTATTGCCGGAGCGACGCGGTGCAGCATCGGCGTTCGAGAACCCCCGCGAGTTCACCATCGAGATGGAGGTCGACCCGGAGGGCCCGCTGGTAGACCGTACCGTGGAGGAGGCCGGCCTGCGTCACCTCTGCGAGCTGTTCCTGGTGGAGATCGAGCGCGATGGCAACGTGGTCAGCGTGGTGGGGCCGGGCGAACGGCTCAAGGGCGGGGATCGGCTGGTCTTTGCCGGCACATCAGACGGCGCCGTGGAGCTGCAGCAGATTCGCGGTCTCAGACCGTCGCGCCACGGCGAGTCGAGCCTGGAGAAGGACTTCAAGGAGCGGCGCCTGGTGGAGGCGGTGGTCTCCGACCAGTGCCAGTTCGTCGGCAAGCGCATCCGCGATGGCCACTTCCGTACTCTGTATGGCGCCGCGGTACTGGCGGTGTGCCGGGGCGGCGAGCGAGTGGCGGGCAACCTCGGCCAGGTGCGCCTGCAGCCTGCCGACGTGTTGCTGCTGGAGGCGCGCCCGCCTTTCATCGAGCGCCACCGCCAGTCGCGCGACTTCCTGCTGATCAGTCAGGTCAACGGCCAGGCGCGTCCCAATCACGAAAAGGCCTGGCTGGCCTGGAGCATCCTGGCTGGGGTGGTGGCGCTTGCCACCTTCGGCGTGATGAGCATGATGAATGCCGCCATGCTGGGCGCGGTGCTGGTGCTGATCACCGGCTGCTGCTCGGTGGGGGCGGCCAAGCGCGGGCTCGACACCCAGGTGTTGCTGACCATCGCCGCTTCCTTCGGTCTGGGCGCGGCGTTGGAGAGTTCCGGCGCGGCGGCCACCCTGGCAGGGCTGGCACTGGGGCTGGCCGACGGCAATCCCTGGCTGCTGTTGATCGGCAGCTACCTGCTGGTAGCGCTGCTGACCGAGCTCGTGACCAACAACGCGGCGGCGGTGATCACCTTCCCGGTGGTCATGGCGAGTGCCGAGAGTCTGGGCGTCAACCCCATGCCCTTCGTGGTGGCGGTGATGTTTGCCGCCTCGGCCAGCTTTCTCACGCCCATCGGCTATCAGACCAACCTGATGGTGCACGGGCCCGGCGGTTATCGCTTCGGCGACTTCCTGCGCGTGGGCGGCCTGCTCAACGTGCTGACGGCCATCGTTGCCCTGGCGCTGATTCCGCTGGTGTGGCCGTTCTGAGCCGCCGACGCTCGCCGTGGTCATGGCTTTGCGGTAGGGTGTCGGGTTGATACGGACCACGACGAAGGAACCCGCCATGAGCCACCCCGGCGAATTGATCATCGAGCCCAGAAGCGGCCGCCCGGCCGATGCCTGCGTCTTCATTCTTCACGGCCTGGGCGCCGACGGCCACGACTTCGAGCCCCTGGTGCCGGCGCTGACGCTGAAAGAGGGGCTCGACGTTCGCTTCATCCTGCCCCATGCCCCGCGCCTGCCTGTGACCATCAACGGCGGCATGGTGATGCCGGCGTGGTACGACATCCATGAGATGAGCCTCGACCGTCGCGTCGATACCCGGCAACTGGTGGCCTCGGCCGAGCGCATCCAGGCACTGGTGCAGGAGCAGATCGATCACGGCATCGACAGCCGGCGCATCATTCTTGCCGGATTCTCCCAGGGCGGGGCGGTGGCCTACCAGGCGGCGCTCTCCTTCCCAGCCCCGCTGGGCGGCCTGCTGGCCTTGTCGACCTACTTCGCCACTGCCGAGACCATCGAGCTGAACGAGGCCAACCGCGGGCTGCCCATCGAGATCCACCACGGCTCCTTCGATCCGGTGGTGCCCGAAGCGCTGGGCAAGGCCGCCCAGCAGCGCCTGCAGACGCTAGACTATCCAGTGCATTACCGCAGCTACCCCATGGCCCATGCGGTCTGTCCGCAGCAGGTCGGCGATATCGCTGCCTGGTTGAATGCCCGGCTGGGCTAAGGCCGACAAGCTCCATGACGATCTCTGCGACCACGGTACAGGCCTGCCTGCGCAGCAGTCGGCCGAACTTCCTCGTCCTGGCGCCGCTGTGCGCGGGCCTGGCGATCACCGCGGCCTGGGCCGACGGCCATACGTTGGCCACGCTGGATGCCCTGCTGGTGCTGCTCGGGGCGCTGCTGGCCCATGCCGCCGTCAACCTGTTCAACGAGCATCACGACTTTCACTCCGGGCTGGATGAGCTGACCGAGCGCACGCCGTTCTCCGGTGGCAGTGGCTCGCTGCCCGAGCGCCCCGAGGCCGCCGGGGCAGTGCGCAAGGCGGCCATGCTGTGCCTGGCCGGCGTGGTGGCGATAGGCTTCTGGTTCCTGTGGCGAGCTGGTCCGGTGATGCTGGTCTACGGCTTGCTGGGCATCGGCCTGGTGGTGGCCTACACCGCCTGGTTGACCCGCCGCCCCTGGCTCTGCCTGCTGGCGCCCGGTGTCGGATTCGGTCTGCTGATGGTGGCGGGCTCCTACCAGGCACTGACCGGCACGCTCAGCGCCACGGCGGTCGCGGCTGCGCTCATCCCCACGCTGATGGTCAGCGCGCTGCTGCTGATCAACCAACTGCCCGACATCGACGCCGACCGTCGGGTTGGGCGCGACCACCTGGCGATCCGCCTGGGGCCGCTGCGCTCGGCACGGCTGGTGGCGCTGCTGCTGGTGGCCGCCTTCGCCGTGGTACCGGTGGCCTGGCTAGTCGGTGCGCTACCCGGCGCGGCCTGGCTGACGTGGCTGGCGTTGCCGGCCCTGGTCTGGCTGGTGCGTGGCCTGTGCTCGCTGCCGGCGGAGGTCGAGCAGGGGAAACTCGCAGCACTGCTGCCGTTGATGGGGCTCAACGTCGCGCTGCTGCTGACAAGCTTGACGCTGCTCAACGTTGGGCTCGTTATCGCATCCTGAGCCCCGTCGCACCCAAGGTATACCTCGACATGGCTGATGGCGCTGGGCAAGATGTTTCGAGGTCTTGTCCGCCGCTCTTCGTAGCGGCTTTCTTCTGCCATTTGCCACTCAGGATCGCCCCATGAGCACTTCGCATTTCGCCAACCTGCCCGACGCCCAAGGTTTCTTCGGTCGCTTCGGCGGCCAGCTCATACCGCCCGAACTCAAGCGGGTGATGGACGAGATCGACGCCGCCTACGAAGAGATCCGCGTGCGCGACGACTTCCAGCGGGAGCTGGCCGAGCTGTTTGCCGATTACGTGGGCCGCCCCAGTCCGATCTTCCATGCCCGGCGTCTGTCCGAAAGGCTCGGCGGGGCGCAGATCCACCTCAAGCGCGAGGATCTGAACCACACCGGTGCACACAAGATCAATCATTGCCTGGGCGAGGCGCTGCTGGCCAAGTTCATGGGCAAGACCAAGGTGATCGCCGAGACCGGCGCCGGACAGCACGGCGTGGCGTTGGCCACTGCCTGCGCCCTGGTGGGCATCCCCTGCGAGATCCACATGGGCCAGGTGGACATCGAGAAGGAGCATCCCAACGTCACCAAGATGAAGATTCTCGGCTGCAAGCTGGTGGCGGTCACCCGCGGCACGGCGACACTCAAGGACGCCGTGGACAGCGCCTTCGAGGAGTACCTCAAGGATCCGCAGAATTTCCTCTATGCCATCGGCTCGGTGGTGGGGCCGCATCCCTTCCCCAAGATGGTGCGCGACTTCCAGTCGATCATCGGTCGCGAGGCGCGCGAGCAGTTCCTTGCGCGCCACGGCCGCCTGCCCGATCACGTCACCGCCTGCGTCGGCGGCGGCTCCAATGCCATCGGCATGTTCACCGCCTTCCTCGATGACGAGGCCGTGCACCTGGTGGGCGTGGAGCCCGCCGGCGAGGGCCTCGATACCCAGCGCCACTCGGCTACCCTGACCCTGGGCAAGCCCGGCGAGATTCACGGCATGGCCTGCTACGTGCTGGAAGACGAACAGGGCAACCCGATGCCGGTTCACTCCATCGCCTCGGGGCTCGACTACCCCGGCGTCGGGCCGCAGCACAGCTACCTCAAGGAACTGGGGCGGGTCGACTACGAGACCGCCACCGACGCCGAATGCCTCGATGCCTTCCTCACCCTGTCGCGGGTAGAGGGCATCATCCCGGCGCTGGAGAGCGCCCACGCCGTGGCCTGGGCGATGCGTGTCGCGCCGACGCTGCCGAAGAGCCAGCACATCCTGGTCAATCTCTCCGGGCGCGGCGACAAGGATGCCGACTATGTGGCAGACAAGCTTGGACTCTGACAGGCTTAAGGGGGAATGCCCTGCCTGAATTGGCCTTCCAGGGTTGAGTCAGGTAGGATGAGTCCCAAGGTATTGAAAAGAGTGCTGGTCATAAAGGTCATTGAACACAAGGAGACTGTGATGATGCCCGATACGTCCGAAGACATTCGCTTGCCGGTGGCCTGCCCTTCGTGCGGCAGCCATCTCTATCGTGTCAATCAGGTGCGCAACCCCACCGATGAGGTTCACTGCGCCTCCTGCAAACGCTACCTCTGCGACTACCATGAAGCCGTCGATATGCTCGAGAAGGGGCCGGGTGACGAAGCCGAAGCCTTGATCGAGAAGGTGGTCAACCGGCGGCATCACTGAGGCCCCGGCCCATGCCGCCACTCCTGGATGCGCTGCTCGCACTGATCATGGTGGCATTGGCCGCGTTGACGCTGCTCGATCGTCAACTGGTACGGGCATGCGTCTGGTTCGTGGCCTTCGCTCTGGCCGTGTCGCTCACTTGGCTGAGCGAGGGCTTTCTGTGGTTGGCCATGCTGGAAGCGGTGCTGGGCGCTACGTTCACAGGCGCTTTTCTGTTTTACAGCCTGGGCATTGGGCCGGGAGCCGCCAAACCTCGGGGGCGTCTGGCACGCTGGCATGATCCTCTGCCTCTGCCTCTGACTTGGCGGCGTGCAGTGCTGCGTCTGCTGCCGGCACTGGCGGTGCTGGGCATGCTGGCCCTGGCGCTGGCAGGCTTCATCGAGGTACCCGGGCCGCTGCGTTTGGGTGGAATGGGGCTGATCTTCATGGGGCTTTGGGCCTTTGCCCTGCATCGCCACCTGTTGCGCAGGTTGTTGGCGTTCAACGTGATAGGGACCGGAATCTTCCTGATCATGATGGCGCTGGTGCGAAATTCCTCGCCTGCCGCCGGGCATGGCTTGGTGATTACCGGCTTGCTGGTGGCGTTGCTGGGTACGGCGCTGGGGGCGCTGCTCATCAGACGGATCAACGGACTCGATGCCAGTCGTGAGCCCGCCACCGATGTGGCTGAGCGGGGGAGCGGATGATCGCACGACTGGGTCTACTGACACCCCCCGCGACACAGCCTGACGCGCTCGGTACCGTGCTGTTGGTGCTGGTTACTCCCTTGGTAATGGGCGCGCTGGCGGCCATCTGGCGACCCCGGCGTGGCTGGCCGATTGCAGCGCTTGCGCTATTGCCGCTGGCGTCCCTGATGGTGCTGTCGCAGGAGGTGCTCGCCAGCGGCGGGCAGGCATGGCTCATCGAGCTGGGTACGCTGACGCTGCACTGGCGTGCCAATGGCCTGACGCTGCTGCTGCTATGGCTGACCCAGGTGGTGACCCTGGCCAGCGTCGCCTATGCTCCGGCCTATCTGCGAGTGGAGATCGGTGACCAAGGCGAGCAGCGCTGGCTATGGCCATTGCAGGGCCTGCTGTTGTCCAGCCTGTCGCTGATCTGGCTTGCCGCCGACCTGCTCTCACTCTATATCGGCCTCGAACTCATGGGGCTGACCGCGGTGGGGCTGATGTTGTTGCCTGGGAAAGTGGAGGCCCTGGTGGCCGGCATGCGTTATCTGCTGCTGGCGCTGGTCGGTTCACTGGCCTTCCTGCTCGGCGTGGCGCTGCTGTTGGGTGCCTGGGCGCGCCTGGACCTGGGGGGCCTGGCGATGGCCGCCGAAGAGGGCATGGTGCTTTGGGTGGCTGTGGCGTTGCTCAGCGCTGGGCTGTTGCTCAAGGCGGCCGCTTTTCCTCTGCACGCTTGGCTGGCGCCGGTACACGGTTCGGCCTGGACACCGGTGAGTGCGCTGCATGCCGCCTTGGTGGTGAAAGGCTCCTTCTTCATCGCGCTGCAGCTCTGGCTGGTGCTGGTGCCCGCGGCGCACATCGCGGCCTGGCTGGTTGGTGCAATGGGCGGTGGTGCCGTGGTTTGGGGTGGGCTACTGGCCTGGCGAGCAACCAAGTTGAAAGACGTGGTGGCCTGGTCCACGGTCTCACAGCTCGGTTATCTGCTGTTGGGCTTCTCGCTGATGATCGGTACCGCGCCCCAGGTGGCGGAGGTGGCCTGGGAAGGCACCTGGTTGCAGTTGGTGGCGCACAGCTTGGCCAAGGCTGGCATGTTTCTGGCCACCGGCAATCTGATCTTTTCCACTGGCGAGTCCCACGTCAAGGGGCTGGCCGGTGCCAGCTGTCGCATGCCGCTGTCGTTGCTTAGCTTCGGTATTGCTTCGATCAGCCTGATCGGACTGCCGCCCAGCGCCGGCTTCACCGCTAAGTGGCTGTTGCTGCATGCTGCGCTCGAAGCCGGCTACTGGCTGTGGCTGGCGGTGCTGGCGCTGGGTACGCTGCTGGGAGCGGCCTATATCTTTCGTGTCTTCCGCTACTCCTTTGTCGAGGACGCCGAACCGCCTGAGGCCCGCCGGGTGCCGTGGAGCATGGAGTTGCTGGCGCTGGGGCTGGCCATGGCATCGCTGCTACTAGGGCTGGTGGCGGAATGGCCGCTCACGTTGCTGCGAACAGCGGGAGGTGGCGCATGAGTCAAGCCTGGCTGCCGCTGGCGACACTGGCGACATCGCTCCTTGTGGTACCGCTGATCTTCGCCCTGCCGGAACGCGCCTGGCGTGTTCGTACCGTGCTCAACCTCAGTGCCGCGCTGCTTAAGGTCGTGCTGGTAGGACTCATGGTATGGGGGCTCTACCAGGGCGAGAGCTATCGCTTCAGCTTCACCGTGGTACGTGGCGTCGATTTCCTGTTCCAGGTGGATGCGCTGGGGCTGATGTTCGCCGGTCTTTCGTCGCTATTGTGGTTGGCCACGACGGTCTACGCCATCGGTTACCTGGAGGATTCGCCCAATCGCAAGCGCTTTTTCGGCTTCTTCAGCCTGTGCGTGGCCAGTACCGTGGGCATTGCCTTGGCGGGTAATCTGTTCACCTTCCTGCTGTTCTACGAGCTGCTGACGCTTTCTACCTATCCGCTGGTGGTGCATCGGGGGTATGCCAAGGCGCTGGATGCGGGCACTGTCTACCTGCGCTACACCCTGACCGGGGGGCTGATGCTGCTGCTGGGCGTGGTAGCGCTGCACGTGATGGTAGGCGACGTGACCTTCGGCGAGCGCGAGATGCTGGCCGACCTCGGCCCCGGCGCTCATGGCTTGTTGACGGTGTTGTTCCTCATTCTACTGGTGGGGCTGGGAGTTAAGGCTGCGCTGGTACCGTTGCACGGCTGGCTGCCAAGGGCCATGGTGGCACCGGCGCCAGTGAGCGCGCTGCTGCATGCGGTGGCAGTGGTGAAAGCGGGGGCCTTCGGCATCGTGCGGCTGGTTTATGACGTATACGGCATTTCGTTGACCTATGAACTGGGCCTGCTGACGCTGCTGGCCATCATCGCTACCCTTACCATCCTGTTCGGCTCGATGCGCGCGCTGGCGCAGCAGGAGCTCAAGCCGCGGCTAGCCTATTCCACCATCAGTCAGGTTTCCTATATCGTGCTGGGCATCAGTCTGTTCGGTCCCTTTGGCACGATTGCCGGTCTCGTCCACCTGATGCATCAGGGCCTGATGAAGGTCACGCTGTTCTACTGCGCCGGCAATTATGCCGAGGAGCTCGGCATCCATCGTATCGATGAGCTGGACGGGGCAGGACGGCGTATGCCGCTCACCAGTATCGCCTTTACCGTGGGAGCGCTGGGCATGATCGGGTTGCCACCGGTGGCAGGTTTCATCAGCAAGTGGTACCTGGGCATGGGTGCCGTGGAGGCCAACATGCCCTGGGTGATTGCCGTGCTGGTGGCCAGTAGTCTGCTCAACTCGGCTTATTTTCTGCCCATCGTCTATCGCCTGTGGTTCCGCCCAGGGCCGGCTCACGGTGTCGGCGAGTGGCCGGCGGAGCGGCGCACGGGGCGGTTTGAAATCAGTGGCTGGTTGTTGTGGCCGACCTGCTCCACAGCTGTGCTTAGTATCCTGGCGGGTCTGCTCGCGGGGCTGCCTTTCAGTCCGCTGGATCTGGCCTCCTTCGTCACCGCCGAGGAGTATCTGCCATGATGCCTAGCCTGCTGTTGGCCGTGACGCTGCTGTGGCCGCTATTGCTGGGGCTGCGCAACGTGCCGCGTCTGGTCATGGAAGGCGGCGGTCATCGCCGTCCTGGGCCACGCCCCGAGCTGCTCGATGGCTGGTGGGCCTCGGCCCCCTTGCCCGCGCTGTTACTGACGCTTTGGCCTGGCGAGGCCCTGCTGGTCATGGAGGGCTGGCTGTTGGGCGCGCACTGGCAGCTCGACGACGGTCGGCGCCCCTGGCTGCTGTTCAGCGCCTTGTTGTGGGGGTTGGCCGGCCTCTACGCTCGAGGATATCTGGCTGCCGAGCAGCAGGCGGCGGAAGCGGGTGACGGCGACGCCTTCCGTCGTCTGCTGAGCTTTGCACTGTTGTGGCCACTGACCCTCACCGGCAATTTGCTGCTGGTCTTGGCCGAGGACATTCCCAGTTTCTACCTAGGCTTTGCGCTAATGACCTTCGCTGCTTACGGCCTGGTGGTCCATGCCGGCCATCGCGATGCGCACCTGGGTGGCCGCGCCTACCTGATCATGGCCGTGCTTGGGGAGGGGCTGATACTCGGCGGGCTGCTATGGTCGGCCGGCACCGCCCAGGTTCTCACCTTGACCGAGCTGCGTGGCGGTATCGCCACGGCCGAGCAGGGCGCCTGGATGGCGGCGCTGCTGTGGCTGGGGTTCGGCGTCAAAGCCGGCGTGATCGGGCTGCACGTTTGGCTGCCCCTGGCGCACCCGGTCGCCCCCACCCCGGCCAGCGCCGTGCTTAGCGGGGTCATGGTCAAAGCCGGCCTGGTCGGCTGGCTGAGTACACTGCCACTGGGTGCGGCCGGGCTCGAGCCGTTGGGTAGGCTGGTCATCGTTTTGGGGCTGGCAGGAGCGCTGGGCGCAGCGCTGTATGGCACAATACAGCGCCATCCCAAGGCGGTGCTGGCGTACTCCAGCGTCAGCCAGATGGGCATGATCACGACGCTGGTCGGGGTCGGCATGGTGTCGCCGCCTTTGTGGCCCTCGCTGGTGGTCGCCGTGACGCTGTTCGCCGCCCATCACGGCCTGACCAAAGGCGCCCTGTTCCTCGGGGTCGGCATCAGTGAACATCCCCCCCGGCTGCCGGACTGGCTGGTCTGGTTGCTGCTCATCCTGCCGGCGCTGTCGCTGGCGGGGGCCATGACCTCGGGGCTGGTGACGAAATGGACCTTCAAGGAACTGCTTTATGACAGCGGCCATGGGGCGCTGGTCACCTGGCTCAGTGTGGCGGCCATCGGCACCACGCTGTTGATGTCTCGGGCGCTGTGGCGGCAGTGGCAGGAGCGGGGCTGCTCCCGTATTCCCTTGTGTGCCCCCATGTCGTTAGCCTGGTTGGCCTGCATCGTGGCTGCCTTGAGCGTGCCGCTGTGGGTGCCGCTCGCGGGCGAACATCCGAATTGGCCGCCGCTGACCGAATGGCCTGGCCTGCTGTGGCCCGTATCGCTGGGGGTGGTGGTCGCGGCGCTGGTGCTGCTGGCGGCCCTACGCAGCCAGCGCAAGTGGCGCCGTGCCCAGCGGCTCATGCCGGGCGATCTCTGGTGGTGGTATGCGCAGTCGTCGAACCGGTTGCTGCGCCTGCTCAGCGATCTGGCTGAAGAAGGGGAGCGTCGCGGCTCGCGGCTGCGCGGTCGCCTGCAAACGTGGGAGACGCGAGCCACCGCGGCGATCAGCGAACTGCCGCGCTTCGAGCGCAGCTTTCGCCGCCTGGCCGTGCCGCTGATGGTGGGGGTGGCCGTGCTGCTGCTGGTGGGGTTGTGGCTGGGTTAATCGCTGTGACCGGGCCAGCCAAAGGCATCGGGCCCGGCGATGCCGAGCCCGATGCCGTGCTCCTCCGATACTGCATTTCTCGAGACTACAACAGCTCCTCGCCGGCCAGGGCCAGGCGCGAGCGTTCCACGCTGCGCAGCGTCACGTGGCCGGCATGGGCCCAATTGCTGAAGCGTTGCACCACCGCCGCCATGCCACAGGTGTTGGCGGTGAGATAGGGCGTGTCGATCTGGCCGACGTTGCCCAGGCAGACGATCTTGGTGTTGCGTCCGGCGCGGGTGAGCAGAGTCTTGAGCTGTTTCGGGGTGAAGTTCTGCGCTTCGTCGATGATCAGGAAAGTGTCGTTGAGGGTTCGGCCGCGCATGAAGCCGGGGGCGCGGATCTGTACCCGTGAGCCGATCAGGCTGCGGGTGGCATCCTGGCTCCAACTGGTGCTGCCGTCATGCTCGTCGCGCAGCAGGTTGTCCATGTTGTCATGGAAGGCGCCCATCCACGGCGACATCTTCTCCTCCTCGGTGCCGGGCAGGAAGCCGATGTCCTCGCTCATCGAGATCGGCGCGCGGGTGAAGACGATACGCTCGAAACGCTTGGCGTCCAGCGTTTGCTGGAAGGCCGCGGCGAGGGTCATGAAGGTCTTGCCGGTGCCGGCACTGCCGGCGATGGTCACCAGGTCGATGTCATCGTCCATCAACAGGTTGAGGGCGAAGTTCTGGCGGCTGTCGTGAGCGTGCACACCCCACACGCCATCCTTGTGACGGTAGTTGGTCAGCAGCTGCAGTCGCGCCTGGTTGGGACCCAGTTCGCGCACGATGGCTTCGAAGCTGGCGCCGTTCTCGCTGTCGGACACCAGCATGCCCAGGTGCCAGTCGCTCGGTATCCGCCCCTCGAGGCGATAGAAGGTATGGTGGTCGACTCGTTCGACCTCCACTTCGACCTCCATCTGATCCCAGGGGCCGCTGCTGCCTTCGGCCTCAGGATAGATCCGCACCCCTTCGAGCATCACGTCGCTGTCGCTGAAGGCGCGGTCGGTCAGGTAGTCCTCCACCGGCACGTGCAGGGCGGCGGCCTTGACCCGCAGGTTGATGTCCTTGGAAACGAGAATGACCGAGGCATCGGGGCGCTCGTCACGCAGCCGGCAGGTCTCGGCCAGCAGCACGTTGTCGGGGCTCTCCTCCAGATGCTCCAGCGGCTTCAGTTCCGGGTAGCAGAGAAAGCGGAGCTTGCCGAGGGTGGTGCCACCGGCACGGGGAATCGGGATGCCCCGTTGAATTTCATCGAAGGTGACCTGATTGGTCAGGTCGGAGAGGGTGCGGCTGACCTGGCGGGCGGTGCGGGCAATCTCACGCAGGCCGTTCTTGAGCTTGTCGAGTTCTTCGAGCACGGTCATGGGGATGACCACCTCGTGTTCCTCGAACTGGTACAAGGCAGCGGGGTCGTGCAGAAGAACGTTGGTATCCAGCACGTACAACCGCTTGGCTTTCTTGTCGAGTCGTACCATCGGGGTAGCACTCCTGAGTTGACGGCACCAACAACACTGGCCTTCACATCATTCCATGGCGTGACAGTTCGGCTACTGGCGACCAGTGTCACGTGAATGGCAGGGCTCCTCTTTTGCTCAAGTTACCCTTAGCATGGAGTCTCTCGCTTCGCGCTGCCATCGAAATGCTTCAACGCAGCGTAATGCGTTTCATATGGTAAAGTCGTGAGCTCGCCTTGGCCGGCCGCCAGCGTTGAGAAGTCGGCATGCGCGACGTGGCAAAAAGGCGTAGCATTACGCAAAATAACAATGGCTACACGTCGTTTGCCCATCAGGGTGCGAGCAGGTGGCGGGGGTGAATCGTGGGCCAGTGAAGGTCGAGGGTATGTAGGATGGATCCGGTCGTTAGCGTTTTGATCGTGGCGGGTGTCGCGCTGTTGCTGGCGCTGCTGTGTCTCGTGGCGTTCATCAAGAGCCGCCATCAACGTGATGATGCCGAACTCGCTCCGCGGGTTCAGGCCCGAGTCGTCGATACTCAGCCAGCGCCGTCTCAACCCGTGCCGTCTGCTCAGCCCACCGAGCCGGAGCCGGCCCCCGAGCCGATGCGCCGTTTTCAGGTCGTGTCGAGCAAGGACATCAAGCAGTGCCTGTTCGTGATTCTCGACTGGCCGGGCCTGGACACCAATCGGCGTCTTGCCCGCCTGCTCAAGGAGTACAACGCGCACTATGACGCCAAGCTCGGCGTCTACACCATCCGCGACCAGCTCGCCGGTTACAAGCTGACCATTGCCAACTCGTCGCCGCCGGGCACGCTGCCGCCCATTCACGATGGCGATGACCAGCCCACCGTGGCCGGGGTCTCCATCCTGATTCACTTCATCAGCAAGCGCAGCGTGGCGCGAAACCCCGACACACTGATTCAGATCACTCAGGCCATTGCCGACATTGGCGGTCATATTCTCGACGCCGAGCGCAATGCCGTCAGCGCGGAGGAGTTCGAAGCGCTGAGGCAGCAGGCCAAGAGTATGGTTCGCTAGAGAGCGTTCAGCCCATGTCCCCCGATCCCTTCACCCTGGCCCAGCTAAATCCCGACGACACGGCGTTGATGCACGAGCTGCTCACGGTTTTCGGTGAGGCCTTCAACGAAGCGGAAACCTATGGCGCCGCGCGCCCGGGGCCGGCCTACATGGAGCGGCTACTGGGCAGCGACACCTTCATTGCTCTGGTGGCACGCATGGGCGATGAGATAGTGGGTGGTCTGGCCGCCTATGTGCTGCACAAGTTCGAGCAGGAGCGCAGCGAGATCTATATTTATGATCTAGCCGTAAGAGAAGCGCATCGTCGTCAGGGTATCGCCACTGCCTTGATCGAGTATCTGCAGAGCATCGCCGCGCAGCGAGGTGCCTACGTGGTCTTCGTTCAGGCGGATCACGGCGATACCCCTGCCATCGAGCTCTACTCAAAGCTCGGCACGCGTGAGGATGTGCTGCACTTCGATATTGCCGTACCCGTGACAACAGGGCCGTCCAGCCGACACCAATAAACGAGCCGCTGCCAGGGAGGGTGTCATGTTCGAATTGGAAACGCCGCGTTTACGGCTGCGGCCGCTGGCCACCACCGACGTGCCCGCGCTTGCCGATATGCTGGCCGACCCGGAAGTGATGCGTCATTCGCTGCACGGCGTTTGCGACGAATCGGCGACCCGCCTGTTCCTGGATTGGTGCTTCGATTGCTACATCCAGTACCGCACCGGCCCTCTGGCCATGGTGAGTAGTGAAAACGACGAGTTCGTCGGCTTCTGCGGTGTCTCGCCCGAACAGGTGAAGGGCTCTACCGAGTGGAACCTTGGCTACCGGCTCGCCAGGCCCTTCTGGGGGCTGGGCCTTGCTACCGAAGCAGCGGCTGCCGCTCTCGACCACGCTTTCGAAGAGCGGCGTTTCGATTCGATCATCGTGCTGGTGGAGCCGGATCATGCGGCGTCGCTGCGGGTGGCAGAAAAGATAGGGTTTGGCCGTTTCGAGACGCTGAGCCTCAACCAGCAGCCGGTGCGCCTCTACCGCATGCGTCGTAGTCAGTGGCAACAGAAGTGCCTGGCTGCTCGAGCCGAGGCCGAAATGTCGGCTGTAAGCAAATAGCGATCTTGGACCGTACAGGAGGCAACATGAAGCCAAGGATCAGCATGATCACGCTTGGCGTAAGCGATCTTGCGGCGTCGATTCGGTTCTACGAAGAGGGATTGGGCTTACCGCGCATGGAGTCGCCGCCGGAGGTGGCCTTCTTCACCCTCAACGGTACCTGGCTGGGGCTCTACGGCCGAGAGGCATTGGCTGAGGATGCCGGCGTTTCCTCCGAGGGCAGCGGCTTTTCCGGCATCGCTCTGGCCCACAACCTGGCATCGGAGGAGGAGGTGGACGAGCTGCTGGAGCAGGCGGTCGCTGCCGGCGCCAGGCTGGTCAAGCCGGGTCAGAAGGTGTTCTGGGGCGGTTACTCCGGGTATTTCGCCGACCCGGATGGGTATCTGTGGGAAGTTGCCCACAACCCCTTCGCCTGGGTCGGGCCCAAGGACGAGTAGCTTGCGGTAGACCTGAGTCGCTGATGGCAGTGTTTCCCAGAGCTTGCCTGTAAACTAGGCGGCTGCCCCTTGATGGATCCCACTCCATGATACAACGACGCCTTGCCCCTCTTTTCGGTACGGTGGGTAACCTCCTGCGCGAAGCCGCCAAGGTGTACTGGACCCTGCTCAAGGTGATGGTGCCGGCGCTGCTGATCGTGAAAGCGCTCGAGATGCTGGGCATGACCGAACTGCTCAGCCAATGGCTGTCTCCGCTGATGTCGCCTCTGGGGCTGCCGGAGCCGCTCAGCGTGGTGTGGGCGGCCACGCTGCTGACCAACATCTACACCGGTCTGGTGATTTTCTTCGAGGTCACGCGGGATACGCCGCTGACCGTGGCGCAGGTCACGGTGCTGGGTGTGCTGATGGCCGTAGGGCACTCGCTGCCGATAGAGGGTGCGGTAGCGCGCATGGCCGGCGTGCCCTGGTGGCTGACCGTGTTGCTGCGTGCAGGCGGTGCCTGGCTATTGGGCTGGCTGTTGCATCTGAGCTATTCGTGGGGCGGCTGGCTTCAGCATGTCAACCAAGTAGTGTGGGAACCCGCGGTCCAGGATGCGACGCTGACGGCCTGGCTGCAGGGGCAGGCGGTGACGTTGGCGACCATCTTCGTGGTGATCTTCGCGCTGATGAGCCTGCTCAAACTGCTGCGCTGGCTGGGCGTGGAGCGGCTGATCCACAAGCTGCTCTACCCGCTGCTGCGGCTGCTGGGCATCGGCCCGGCAGCAGCCAACATCACCGTCATCGGCATTACCCTGGGGCTCACCTTCGGTGCCGGCCTGCTGCTGCGTGAGGCGCGCTCGGGCCGACTGACCCCACGGGACATCGTCCTCACGCTTTGTTTCCTCGGCCTGTGCCACAGCCTGATCGAAGACACGCTGCTGATCATGCTGATGGGAGCGGACCTCTCCGGCCTGCTATGGGCGCGACTTGCCTTCGCTCTGTTGATTATCGCCGTGCTGGCAAGGCTGCCTTGGTTGAGTCGCACAGAGCTGCCTGCCTGGATGTTTGTCTCGCGGGCAGTGGCGGGGCGCGAGGCTAGCAGAGAAGGGTAAGGCGATGCAGCGCTGCTCGCTCACGGCAGAATGATAGCGTGTTAACATTTCGTAGGTTGACTCATGGCATCGCTGTCTGTCTCAACCGACATCCAGCGATGCTTACCTACTGTGTTCGGCTGCGACGGAGATGGCATGAAGCTGTTGCGCGGTTTCCTCTGGCTACTCGGTTTCCAACTGCTCGGCCATGCCGTCGTCGAGCTGCTTTCGCTACCGGTTTCCCATGCCATGGCGGGGCTTCTGCTGTTGCTGGCATGGCTGCTGGTCAAGCGACGTCTGAACGAGAGCGTGGCCACGGCCAGCCAGGCGCTTATCCCGCTGCTCGCCATGTTGATCATGCCCGGGGTGGTGGGGGTGTTCTTCGTCATCGACGAGTTTGCCGGCCACTGGGCGGCGGTAATGGTTGCGCTGGGGGTGGGCACCTTCCTCAGCGTGCTCACCACGCTGTGGTTGATGCTGCGTTTCATGCCCAAGGAAGCCGATAGCGGCGACGAGCGGGGGCGCCTGTCTTGAACGAACTCTACGACTCGCTGCTCGATACTCCCACGCTCGCCGTGGCGCTGACCCTGGCCGCCTACCTCGGCGGCGTGGCCCTGTTCGAGCGCATGGGCCGGCCGAGTTGGTGCCCGGCGGTGCTGATCGGCGCCGTGTTCACGGCAGCCAGCCTATGGCTGCTGCGCTACGACTTCGCCGACTATCAGCGCAACGTCGCCTGGCTCACCCTGCTGCTGGGCCCGGCCACCGTGGCCTTGGCGGTACCGCTCTATCAGCAGCGGCAGCACATCTTCGCCCTGTGGAAGCCGATTCTCTGCAGTCTACCGCTCGCCGCCGTGCTGGCGGCCTTCTATGCCGTGCTCATCGCCTGGCTGCTGGGCGCCCCGCCCGCGGTGCTGGCCTCGCTGGCGCCCAAATCGGTCACCGCACCGCTGGCCATGGGCATTCAGGAGCAGATCGGCGGCTCGCTCTCGCTGATGCTGGGCGGTCTGCTCATCACCGGCGTGCTCACCACCATCTTCGTTTCGCTGCTGGCGCGCCTGCTCAACATCACCGATCAGCGCATTCTCGGCTTTGCGCTGGGTGTGAACGGCCACGCCATCGGCATCGTACGCGCCTTCGAACTCGGCCCCAAGGCCGGTGCCTTCGCCTCTCTCGGTATGAGCCTGGTCGGCGTATTCAGCGCACTTTTCCTGCCGCTGGCGTGGAAGCTGTTTGGCAGCTGATTGTCGATAGCTGTCATTCCGCCAATAACAAGGAGACCGCATGATCGAAAAAGAGAAAATGCTGGCCGGTGAGCTCTACGACCCCCGCGACCCGAAGCTGCTTCATGAACGCCACCGTGCCCGCCTGTTGACCAAGGCCTTCAACGACACCAGCGACGCACAGGGAAAGGAGCGCAAGCGGCTGTTGAACGAGCTGTTCGGCGCCATGGGCAAGGGCACCTTCATCGAGCCGCCTTTCCACTGCGACTACGGCGGCAACATCACGCTGGGCGAGAAGGTCTTCTTCAATTTCAACTGCGTGATCCTCGACGTGGCGGAAGTCACCATCGGCAACCACACCATGTTCGGCCCGGGCGTGCAGGTCTATACCGCTACCCACCCGCTCGATGCCGAAGAGCGCCGCAGCGGCCTGGAAGCCGCCAAGCCGATCACCATCGGCGACGACGTGTGGATCGGCGGCGGCGCGATTCTGTGCCCCGGCGTCACCATCGGCTCCCGCTCTGTCATCGGTGCCGGCAGCGTGGTGACCAAGGACATCCCCGAGGACGTGTTCGCCGCCGGCAACCCTTGCCGGGTGGTACGCCCGCTCAAGGAAGAAACCCCTGACCGAGGCTGACTGAGGAGAGGGGCATGATCACCGGCATCAACCACCTGACGCTTGCAGTTCGCGATCTCGAACGCTCCTTCGACTTCTACACCCGGGTGGTGGGGCTCCAGCCGGTGGTGAAATGGGCTAGAGGCGCCTATCTTCATGCTGGTGATGACTGGATCTGCCTGTCGCTCGACGCTGAGACGCGCACCGGCCCGCTGCCTGAATATACTCACGTCGCCTTCAGCGTCGGCGCAGAGGCCTTCGCCCGCTGTACCAATGTCATTCGCGAGCAGGGGGTAGCGATCTGGAAGGAGAATCGCAGCGAAGGCGACTCCCTCTACTTTCTCGATCCGGACGGCCACAAGCTGGAGATTCACACCGGCGACCTGCAAACCCGACTGGCGGCACTGCGAGAAACTCCCTATGAAGGGTTGGAGTGGTTCATAGCGGCGCCCAGGAGTGAGTAAGTACTGACTGGGTGGGTTTCATCGCCAATAACGAGAACAAGGACAATGAGCGATACCAATCCAAAAGTGGAAGCCTTGCTGAGCCAGCCGCAATGGCATGACGAGCGAAAGAGACTGCGAGCGATAGCGCTCTCATGCCAACTGACCGAGAGCGTGAAGTGGGGCAAGCTTTGCTACTCGGCGGAGAACGGAAACGTAGCCATGATTTTCGGTATGAAAGACTACTGCGCGCTCGGCTTTTTCAAGGGCAGCCTGTTGAAAGACCCCGAAAGAATCCTCGTTGCCCCCGGCGAGCACTCCCAGGCGATGCGCCAGGCCCGCTTCACACAACTGAGCGAGATCGAAGCGCAGTCCGCCGTACTTGAAGCCTATCTCCTCGAGGCCATCGCGCTGGAGAAGGCCGGCGCCAAGGTGGACTTCAGCGAGAAACATGAGCTGGCGTATCCGGCAGAACTTCAGACCGCGCTGGATGGAAACACTGCCCTGAAAGCTGCCTTCGAAGCGCTCACCCCTGGCCGACAGAGAGGCTACATTCTGCATTTTTCCGGCGCCAAGCAATCCAGCACGCGAGCGTCACGAATCGAGAAGTGCATGCTCGACATTCTGGCCGGAAAGGGGTTGAACGGCCGCTGAAACCGGGCGTGATGGGTTAGTGAGTACTGACTGGGTTGTAATGGGAGGCAGCGTGCATCAGGAAGCCACCAAGTGGATCGCAGGTTTGCTGAGAAGCAGAAACATCCCTTTTCTGATCTGTGGCGGACTGGCAGCAAAGGGGTACGGTTCCGAGCGCGATTTAAACGACGTCGACTTGTTCGTTCCCGGTGAGCGCTTCTTAGAAGTGGTAGAGGCGGGCCAGGAATTCATAACCAAGCCTGCTGCCCACTATCGGGAGGAAGGCTGGGACCTGACCTATGTACAGTTCAAATATGAAGGCATCAAGATCGAAGTAGGATGTGCCGCTGGAGCGAGCATCTTGAATAAGGAAAGCCAGACATGGATTCCGCTTGATATCGATTTCTCTCGCTATGAAACCAGATACCTCCTCGGCGTGGAGCTTCCGCTGATGTTAAGAGAGGATCTGGTTCGCTATAAGCTGGCTTTGTCACGACCGGTGGACGTGGTTGACGTCCGGGAAATCTGTGGGAAAGGGTAGGAGGCTGTGTTGAAAGTCGGCCCTAGAATACCTTCCCCGGGTTAGTAAGCACTGACTGGAGGGGCTGGCTGCGCCTCGCTATGCTGGGGCGAAACACAACGCCAGGGAAGACCGATGCTGATCGAGATAATAACAAACACGCCGCTATGGGTATGGCCGCTGCTGCTGTTTCTGCTCTACCGGGGCTATCAGCAAAGCCATGATCGAACCATCGGTCTTTCCAAGCTGGGTATCATTCCGGCGATTTTCCTCTTCCTCGGGCTCTATGGCTTGATCAATGCATTCGGCGCCGAGCCAGTAAGTCTCACCCTCTGGTCGCTCGGCATCGGCCTTGCCGTACTGCTCCATCTCAAGCTCGAGCTGCCCAGAGGCGTTTGCTTCTCACCGCAGGACCAAACCTTCCACGTGCCGGGCAGCTGGCTTCCGCTTGCGCTCATGTTGGCGATCTTCTGCGCCAAGTTTGCCGTTGGCGTGATTATCGGCATGCAGCTTCACATCGCCGATACGGCCGCCTTCGCCGCCACTGTCAGCCTCGTTTACGGTCTGCTTGGCGGCATGTTCCTGGGTAGAGCGGTGGTGGTATGGCGCGCCTCGCAACCCACCTCTCATGGCGCCAACACATAGCTTCCCGGCGCCTCGGTCAGGGGAGGGTACTGTTGGCTACCCATGCCTGGCGGCGGTACCTGCCCGGAGGAATGGGCCGCTAGCCACTGATGCCAGGCCGGCCACCAGGAGCCGTCCTGCTCGGGCGTGATGTGCTGCCAGGTATCCGGATCCAGGTACGCCTGCTCATGCTGTGGCTCAGACATCCGAAAGCGTCGGCCCGGATGCCCCGGCTCACTGACGATACCCGCGTTGTGCCCACCGCTGGTCAGCACGAAGGTGACCTCGTCGGTATCCGCCAGCAAATGGATCTTGTAGACGGACTTCCAGGGAGCCACGTGATCGGTGGTGGTACTGACGACGAACAGCGGCGCGCGAATGTCCTGAATCACGACCGGTCGACCATCCACCCGATAGTGTCCATTGGCCAGATCGTTGTTCAGAAACAGCTGGCGCAGATACTCGGAATGCATGCGGTAGGGCATGCGAGTCAGGTCCGCATTCCAGGCCATCAGAGCATTCATGGGCTGGCGCCCGCCAAGCAGGTAGTCGTGCACGATGCGCGACCAGATCAGATCGTTGGAGCGCAGGATCTGGAAAGCGCCGGCCATCTGGTAGCCGTCGAGATAACCCTGATCCCACATCATGTTTTCCAGGTACGAGACCTGGCTTTCGCCGATGAATAGCATCAATTCGCCGGCTTCGGTGAAGTCCACCTGAGTGGCCAGGGTGGTCAGGGAGGCCAGCCTCTCGTCGCCATCCCGTGCCATGGCCGCCGCCGCGATGGAGAGCAGCGTACCACCCAGACAGTAACCCACCCCGTGCACCCTGTGGCTGCCAGTGATGGCACAAACCGCATCCAGCGCCGCCATCGGCCCCAGCCGACGATAATCCTCCATGCCCAGGTCGTGATCCTCCGAGCTCGGGTTGCGCCAGGAGATCATGAAGACGGTATGGCCTTGGTCCACCAAGTATTTGACCAATGACTGGGAGGGAGAAAGGTCGAGAATGTAGAACTTCATGATCCAGGCGGGCACGATCAGCACCGGTTCCGCGTAAACCTGCTTCGTCGTTGGTGAGTACTGGATCAGCTCGATCAGGTGATTCCGGTACACCACCTTTCCGGGAGTGATCGCCAGGTTCTTGCCTACGCGGAACGCCTCGGCACCGACCGGTGGCTTGCCGGACACGGCCCGCTCCCAGTCCTCGATGAAGTGCTGCCAACCCACCGCCAGATTCTGCCCACCGGTCGCCATAGTGGTAGCAACCACTTCAGGGTTCAGCCACGGAGAGTTGGATGGCGAGTACCGGTCGAGTATCTGGCGGGTGATGAAGTTCACCACCCGCTCGCTCTCCGGCGACAGGCCGTCCACGTCGCTGGTGGCGTTGTGCCACCACTGCTGCGTCAACAGGAAGGATTGGTAGATCAGGTTGTAGGGCCAGCGCTGCCACTCCTCGCCACTGAAGCGGCGGTCCTGTTCCAGAGGCTCGATGCAGGCACCCGGGCAGGGCTCGAGCGTCTGGCGACCGAGGTACTGCCCGAATCGCGTCAGCTTGCGAGTGAACTTCTCGCCCAGCTCCAGTTGCTTGCCCGGGGAGAGCATCAGGTGGACCAGCCACTCGAAATAGACGCTGGCCAGGCCGGCCGGGGTGATGCCGGCGGTCAGCCTGGCCAGGTTGGCCTTGAAGGCCCGATCCAGGGCATGGGTGGAGTAGAACCCTGGGTTGGGGCGCTCCGCGGTAGCGGGTAGTTCCGCGCACTGTGCGGGCCTGCGGGCGATATCGGGAGCGGCCGGGTTTCGAGTATCCTGCGACATGACATGACCTCCGGTTCGAGGAGGAGCGACCGAAGGCGACGGCGGCCGCAGTGTACGGGAATGGTTGAGCACGAGAATTGCAGAAATTTCAGTGTAGGATCCTATGATGAAATTTACAGGCAATATCATTCGGTACGATAAGAATCAAGAATCAGAATTGATCGCACTTCTGGAATCCGAGCCAGACTGGAACGCGTTTGTTCGCGGGGAAGCGTTAGGGGCATTCAAGGCTGCATTGTTGAGCAGCGAAACCTATATCTATAAAAGCCATGGCGAGGTGTGTGGGTATCTCCGTGCCTTGGTTGATGAGTTCAGTATTTACGTAAGCGAGCTTTACGTTGCGCCGCGTTACAGATGCAGGGGCTTCGGAAGAGAGCTTCTCGGAAAATTAAAAAAAGCGCATCCGAATCAAAGCGTTTATGTACTTTCGGATGAGGATGGATATTACGAAAAGCTCGGCTGCAGGCGCATTGGCTCGGTTTTTGAACTGTAGCTGGTAACCGGGTCCTCAGGGGCAGGAATTTCCACGACATGATCCAACATCCACCTCGCCCGGCTACTTGCTGAGAGCCGCTTCCTGCTCAACACCGGATTTTGCAATTGGGCCGCGAACGCAGTTGCGTCCACTCGCCTTGGCCTGGTACAGCCGTTTATCGGCGACTCGACTGAGCGTATCCAGGTCAAGCCCGTCGGGCCCGTATTCGGCGACGCCTATGCTGACGGTGAGCTTCAGGCGCTTGCCCTGATATTCGATATCCAGTTGCTCCAGGCTCTGCCGAAGCTCCTCGGCAACGTCGACGGCTCGCTTACTATCGGTGTTGTTCAGTAGTACCAGGAATTCCTCGCCGCCAAAGCGTGAGATCAGGTCGATCTCCCTCAGGCGCTGCTGCAGCATGCGAGCGAAGGCGACCAGCACTGCGTCGCCGGCCTCGTGCCCGTGCTCGTCGTTGATCCGCTTGAAGCGATCAAGGTCCAGCATCAGCAACGAGAGTGGGGTCCCATTGCGCCGCGCTTGTGCCTGCTCCCAGTGGAAGACATCGATGAGACGCGCGCGATTGGCCAGCCCGGTCAGCGGGTCGATCGTGGCCAGGCGTGTCAACCTCAGCTCGGACCGTTCACGAGTACGTTCGTAGAAGTGTGACATGCCAAGGGTGGTCAGCGCGGCGATGATGGCGTTGGACATCACCTCCACCCGAACGAGTTCGGGGTTGCCGCCAAAGCGGTACAAGAAGAGGGCGGCGCCAGCCCCCATAGAGCCCACCGAGAGCAGCAGGCCCAGCCTGGAACCGAGCAGAAGGTGCGTGACGAGCGGGATGACCAGCAGCCAGATGAAGGCGAACGGCGAGATCTCCGGTCGGCTCAGCAGCAGAATCGTTACCGACAGCAGTATCAGCAAAAAGAGCAGGCACCATGTCTGGACTCGCCGTGTGCGACGAACCACGACCAGCAGGCCGGCGGCGAGAGTCGCAAGGGCAACCTGGATACCGCCGACCAACATCATGCCGTCGGGAAAGTTGAGCGCCGCAAAGACGAGCGCGCTGGCGATGGTGACCAGCAGCATGGCCTGCAGCACCGACCGGCGATGTTCTTGATCTTCTTGATATGGGTGCATGCACGGAATCCTGCTCAGGTTTCATACGTAAAATCGGCAGTCAGCACATCCATGCAAGCCAGCGTGCCAAGGCGTGAAGGCCGCTCGCCAATTTTCCACATTGCGTGGCGTTTAGCCGTAGTTCCTTTCGCCAGCCTGGCGTAAGCCGTTTCTTACATCGTATAAGCTTTTGCCTACTCCGAAGCGACATAGGTCAATATTCAGGCCCGTTACGTAGAATTACACGATAGAAAGCGCTAGCGTGACCTAAGCAGCTGAAGCAAACGACACTAGCCGAATCGCTAAAACGAGAGGAAGCCTTTGGACTATTCGATCCTCTTTGAAGCCACAAGGCCGCTATGGTGGGTGCTGCCCCTCATCGTGCTCCTGGGCGTGCTCAAGCCCCGCTGGTTCAAGGGCATGTTCGGCGAAGCCTTCGTCAAGCTGATCGCCAAGGTACGGCTGCCGGCGGAGGAGTAAGTGCCGGGAGGTGCAGGACGTGGCGTAGGGGGAAGTATCAGGCTCAAGGTGCTACGGCACGAGCCGATGCTTTATTTGGCAAGCTAGTGTGAATCAATGCTTCGAATCGGATTTCAGCATCGTCCGATGAAGGCATACCGGCGGCCAGTAACCGCCAGAGTGGGAGGCCGATGAGCGGCATTCCTTGGCGGTAGCGTGCCTGAAATAAGGGACGGCATCACTTCCTCGTGGGATAGCGCCGCTGTTGGCCGGCGCGGTCTTTGTACCTGCACCGCTTGGTCCCCGGCGGCGCCTTGGGCGACGATGGCCGCTGGCATGGGGGCACCTAACCACTACCTGTTTCCGGTGCGGGCCCTGTCGCGCCACTTTCGCGGCCATCTGGTGAGTGCTCTGCGCCGGGCGGCGAATGCTGGCGAGCTCCCCCGGGTCACTCGTCCCGGTGACGTGGATGTTCAGCTCAATGCTCTGATGGCCACCGAGTGGGTGGTCTACAGCAAGGACTGCCTCGAGCACACCCAAGCCGTGGTCCGTTACCTGGCACGCTACACGCGTCAGATCGCTATCAGTAACGCCCGCATCCTCGCCGTGGACGATCATCAGGTCACCCTGCGCTACAAGGACTATCGCGACCGTGACCGGCACAAACGGCTCGTCCTCGATGGCGAAGAGTTCGTACGCCGCTTCCTGCTCCACGTGCTGCCCAAGGGGCTGATGCGGGTGCGTCACTACGGCTTTCTGGCCAATCGCTGCCGGCGACGACGCCTGGCACAGATCCGCCAAGCCCTGATGGTGGCGGAGGCGGCCCCTGAGGCCGTTAGCACGGTCAGCGACAAGGCTCCCGCCTACACCTGCCCGCACTGTAGGCGACCGACACTGCGCGTCACCGGGGCCCTCACCCCTCAGCGACCCACCCTCGGCTCAGCCAACCACAGGGGGCAACGCTATCGAGCATAAGGTAACGTCAGACACACCATGGAGTTGGCCAGACAACGGACTCGACGCTCCGGCCCGCTGGCGGGCCGCGGCGGCACTCGCCCTGACGATGGAATTTGGCCAACAGGCGGGTTACGTTGGGAAAAATTGAGCCAGTAGGAGAGGGGAAACCGTGACCCACACCACTGCCCGAACGCGTCATAGCCGATCCGCCTTCATGCGATCAATAACCTCAGGCGGTACCCTGGCCAATACAATATCCCTATAGAAGCGGCGTAGCAGCCTGATGGACGGCTTAGTCCAACAGGCATTTATTCGCCATGCTGCGCACGGCGAATAAATGCTGAACAGTTATGAAATCTAGGAGACCGAATTGTGAGCGTTGTTCAGATTGAAGAAAAAGCCATAAATGGGATCAAAGTTCGCACAAAAAACGCTGATGAGATGAGCCCTGATTCATCAAAAATACCAGGTCTCTGGCAGCGTTTTTATGGTGACATTGCCCCAAAGCTGGAAAGAGAGGCGAGTATTTTTGGTGTCTACTGTAACTATGAATCAGATTTCACCGGGGAATTTGATGTGGTAGCCGGTTCTGACATGTTCGAAGGTGGCGTTGACTCTGTCACGATTCAGGCAGGAAAGTATTTGATTTTTGAAGGAAAGGGGAGCATGCCGCAGGCTGTTATCGATACTTGGTCTGAGATCTGGCGGTACTTTAGTTCAGGCGAGCCAGAGTATGTTCGTGCTTATACTACTGACTTTGAGCTGTACAAAGGTGATAGTGAAATCCAGATATACATCTCTATCAAGTAGGTTTCCTAACAACGCGCATGTTGCCGGACTGGTTTCCGCTGCGCTTCAACCAGCCGCAAATGCGGGCGTTAGGCAAAAAGGTTGATCATGGATGCTGAACTAGTCACTGCTGAAAAATATGGTTTGTTTTGGGCTAGGTCGTTTGTAGAGGACGAGTCGGGGAGGCTTATTGCTGACGGACTCTACATTTATCAGCCAGATCGGTTTTGGGAACCATTCTGGGTGCTTTTCCCTATGCCTCAACGTAGTTGTCACCTAAACGGATTGATAGGTGATCAACATGCGTTACCCCGCAGAGCGTAAGGAAGCCATCCTCAAGAAGATGGCGCCGCCCATGAGCATGACCATCCCGGAACT
>Ga0213835_100534_pt1 | contig 34208 bp, 38 predicted proteins | sample SWPATP01_FD_160576 | JGI IMG/M metagenome (GOLD analysis project Ga0213835, IMG submission 160576) | Coastal seawater microbial communities from Marineland, Florida, United States - SWPA TP0 #1 | ecosystem: Environmental > Aquatic > Marine > Coastal | place: USA: Florida | collected 2016-08-05
GCCTATGTAACCTGTTCGGTCTTTCCTTCGGAAAACATTCGCCAGACGAGCGCTTTCCTGGATGCGAACGCGGATTTCGTTGCCGAAGACCACGCTGCTGCATGGCTGGCACATTTTCCCCAAAGTGAGGCGCAGGCGCGCATCGAGCCACGCGGCGGTATCGTCATGACGCCCGCCACGACCGGAACCGACGGCTTTTTTGTCGCACTGATGCGTCGGACCGGCTGAGGAACATCGGGCCGAAGACTGCGTTCCGAGACAGGAGGCATGCAGCCTCGCACCTGCCGCCATCGCTGGAGATCCAATTGGCACGATACATTCCGCTTGCGCTTTTCATCTTTGCCGTGGCCGGCGGCGGCGCGCTGATCGGCGCTGGCACGGCGCCCGGCGCCTGGTACGCGGCGCTGGAGAAGCCGTGGTTCAATCCGCCCAACTGGGTATTCGGGCCGGTGTGGACGGTGCTCTATGTCATGATCGCCGTCGCCGGCTGGCGCATCTGGCGGCTTAGACGAACGGGCGGCGCGATGACTGCATGGTGGGTTCAGCTCGGGCTGAACTTCCTCTGGTCGCCGGTCTTCTTCGCGCTCCAGTCGCCTGGTTGGGCAATTCCGATCATCCTTGCGATGATCGTCGCCATCGTCACCTTCATCAGATTGGCCTGGGATCAGGACCACCTCGCCGCCTGGCTCTTCGTGCCGTATCTGGCATGGGTATCGTATGCCACACTTCTGAACGTCTCCATCTGGTGGCTCAACTGAATTGCTGCACCGCACAAATTCGACATTGCCGCATGAAGCCGGCTTTGCGATAAGGTCCTGAGGCAACCAGCAGCGGGACGGAAGTGCAATGATGGCTGTGACCGGGCCCGATGGCGATTTCGAGAACAGGGTGCGCGAGAGCTTCGCGCGCCAGCAGGCGATGGCGACAATTGGCGCGCGACTGACGACGGTGACGCCCGGTATCGTCGAGATCGAGATGGACTATGCGCAGGCTCTGACGCAGCAGCACGGCTTTCTTCATGCCGGCATCATCTCGGCTGCTCTCGATTCAGCCTGCGGCTATGCGGCCTATTCGCTGATGCCCGCCGATGCCGCGGTGCTGACGATCGAGTTCAAGGTCAATCTGCTGGCGCCGGGCAAAGGGGAGCGTTTCCTGTTCCGCGGCGAAGTGACCAAGCCCGGCCGCACCATTATCGTTGCCGATGGCCGAGGATACGGGTTCGATGGCGATGGCAATGCAAAGCTGGTCGCAACAATGACGGCCACCATCATGGTCGTGAGCGGCCGCGAACTGAAGGGTTAGAACCACAAAGGGAGAGCGATGACCGGAACCACAGTCGAACCCACGAGATTCGCCGGGCGCGACATCTTGTTCGTGATGGCAGCCGAACTGGAATATGGCCGGCATCTCCGAGAGCGCTTCATCCCCTTGATGACTGGTGTCGGACCCGTCGAGGCGGCAATCTCGCTGACCGCCAACCTGACCGCGCTAGCTGCAGCCGACAAACTGCCCTCCACCATCGTGTCGCTCGGATCGGCGGGGAGCAGGGTGCTGGACCAGGGCGAGGTCTATCAGGTCATCGATGTGAGTTACCGCGACATGGACGCTTCCGCGCTCGGTCTCGAAAAAGGGGTCACGCCTTTTCTCGACAAGCCCGCCAGGCTGGTCCTGCCTTATGTCATTCCGGGCCTGCCGCGCGCCAGCCTTTCATCGGGCGGCAATGTCGTCTCCGGCTTCGGCTATGACGGCATTCTGGCACAGATGGTCGACATGGAGACCTATTCGGTGGTCCGCGTTGCCGACCGTTTCGGGATTCCGGTGATCGGCCTGCGCGGCATATTCGACGGCCACGCCGAATTGACCGAGATGAACCACTGGTCGGCCAGCCTAGAGGACCTCGACCGGAAGCTGGCCGAAGCTGTCGACATGATGGCAGCAGCGGTTGAAGGCGAGGCTCTGCCGCTCTGACGCTTGCGGAATCGTTCGCGTTTCTCTATGCGCTCGACATGAGTATTTCAGCCCATCCTGACACTGTCCTCATAGTCGATTTCGGCTCGCAGGTTACGCAGCTCATCGCAAGGCGCGTGCGCGAAGCTGGAGTCTATTCCGAGATCGTGCCGTTCCAATCGGCCGAAGACGCCTTCAAGCGCCTTGAGCCCAAGGCCGTCATTCTCTCGGGCAGCCCGGCATCGACGCTCGATGAAGACAGTCCGCGCGCACCGGACATTATCTTCGACAGCGGCGTCCCGGTCTTCGGAATCTGCTACGGGCAACAAACCATGTGCGCCCAGCTGGGCGGCAAGGTCGAGGGTGGTCATCACCGCGAGTTCGGCCGCGCCTTTCTCGATGTCGAAGCCGAAAGCGAGCTCTTCGAGGGGCTGTGGTCGGTGGGCTCGCGCCATCAGGTGTGGATGTCGCACGGAGACCGCGTCACCGAGATCCCGCCCGGCTTCAAGGTGCTCGCGACCTCGGCAAATGCGCCCTTCGCCTTCATCGCTGACAAGTCGCGCAAATATTACGGGGTGCAGTTCCATCCCGAGGTCGTCCACACACCGGACGGCGCCAGGCTGATCCAGAATTTCGTGCATAATGTCGCCGGCATCGAGGGCGACTGGACGATGCACGCCTATCGCCAGAAGGCGGTCGAGCAAATCCGCGAGCAGGTGGGCGACAAGCGCGTCATCTGCGCGCTGTCGGGCGGCGTCGATTCCTCGGTCGCGGCTCTTCTGATCCACGAGGCCGTCGGTGACCAGCTGACCTGCATCCTGGTCGATCATGGGCTGATGCGAAAGAACGAGGCGGCCGACGTCGTCGCCATGTTCCGCGAGCATTACAACCTGCACCTCATCCACGTGGATGCGGTGGACCGGTTCGTGGGCGAACTCGAGGGCGTCAGCGATCCGGAGACCAAGCGCAAGATCATCGGGCGCCTCTTCATCGAGACTTTCGAGGACGAGGCCAAGAAGCTCGGCGGGGCGGATTTCCTCGGCCAGGGCACGCTCTATCCGGACGTGATCGAGAGCGTCTCGTTTACCGGCGGACCGTCGGTGACGATCAAGTCGCACCACAATGTCGGCGGCCTGCCCGAGCGCATGAACATGCAGCTGGTGGAACCGCTGCGCGAGCTCTTTAAGGACGAGGTGCGGGTGCTGGGCAAGGAACTGGGGCTGCCCGACTCGTTCATCGGCCGCCATCCCTTCCCGGGACCGGGGCTTGCGATCCGCTGTCCCGGCGGCATCACGCGCGAGAAGCTCGAAATCCTGCGCGAGGCGGACGCGATCTATCTCGACGAGATCCGCAAGGCTGGCCTCTACGATGCCATCTGGCAGGCTTTCGCCGTGCTCCTGCCGGTGCAGACAGTCGGCGTGATGGGCGACGGGCGGACCTATGAATATGTCTGCGCGCTGCGCGCCGTGACGTCCGTCGACGGCATGACGGCGGATTTCTATCACTACGACATGAGTTTCCTGGGGGCGGCTGCCACCCGCATCATCAACGAGGTGCGCGGCATCAACCGGGTGGTCTACGACGTCACCTCGAAGCCGCCCGGCACGATCGAATGGGAATGAGCCGTAGCGCTCCTTGAAGGCCCCCGGGGCGGCTCCTTTTCCCGAAGCAAGCCAGACATAGAAAGGAACGTCATGTCCAATCTGCCCTTTTCCAAGGTGCGCCGCGTCGGCAACACCGTCTATCTGGCCGGTGAACTCGGCTTCGACGCGGACGGCTCCCTGCCGGAAGGTATCGAGGCGCAGACGAAGAACTGCCTGGAGCGGATCAAGGCCACGCTGGAGGCGGAAGGCCTGGCCATGTCCAACGTGGTGTCTTGCACCTGCTACCTGACCGACAGGTCCGATTTCGCGAAGTTCAACGAGACCTACGCGCCGTTCTTCTCCGATCCGCTGCCCGTACGCACCACGATCGAATGCGGGCTGATGATCGACGCCAAGGTCGAGATCACGGTCATCGCCCAGGCCTGAGCCTGAGCTTTCGGCGCACAGGGGCTTGTCAGCCGGTCTCGCATGATGAGAATGCGGGTGCTGGCTGAGGAGGAGCCCCGTGACCGCCGAGAATTCTGTTCATCATTTCGACATCCCTGCCGCGCGGCTGCCGGTCGGCTACGAAGCCGACGTGGTCGTGGTCGGCGCCGGACCGGGCGGCTTTGCGGCCGCGCTGCAGGCCGCCCGCATGGGCGCCAGTGTGATCGTGGTCGAGAAATTCGACATGCCGGGCGGGGTCCACACGTCAGGCCTTCAAGGTTCGGCCGATGGAGAGGTGGGCGGCATCCATGCCGAGCTGATCGACCGGCTGGAGGTGGAGGGCTACATCTACACCGCCACCGAAGAAAGCCACCCCGACTGGGCTGGTAATCCGCTCACCCACTACGAGCGCTTCAAGCAGCCGGGCAGCGCGTTTTCCCGCGTGACCTTCAACCCGGAAGGGGCGGGCTGCGTGATGTCGGAGATGCTGGAGGAAGCCGGCGCGCGTGTGCTGTACGATACCCGCTTCGTCGATTGCGTGATGCGCGACGGGCCAGGCGATTCGTCGATCGAGGCGATCGTCGTCCAGAATGTCAGCGGTCGTTTTGCCATTCGCGGCAAGGTCTTCATCGAGGGCTCGGGTACGGCCGAGGTCGCGGCGCGCGCGGGCGTGCCCTATGTCGCGGGCGGCGGCGGACAGCCGGAGACAGCAGATTGGGATGGGGTGAAACGGCCTATCCCCGGCGGGCTGTTGTGGACCATGTCGGGTGTCGATTTCGCGGCAGTTGCGCGCCACCAGCGCGATGCGAAGGACCCGCTGCTGCAGAAGACCATTGCCGAGGCGCTGGCGGCGGGCGACATCCCCCCCGATCTCTACCGCCCCAAAATGGGCGGCTCCGGCGTCTATGGCGACTTCTATATTGGCCACCCGACGCTGGATCTCAGCCCGATCTCGGCCGAGGGAACCTATGTCTTGTGGCAGAACGTGCCGTATGAGCTAGGGCTGCACATGGACGAAAGCGGAGAGGATCAGGCCACCGCCATCCGGCTCCTGCGGTCCTTCGTCAATGCGGAAGCGAAGTTCCTGAAGAAATATGTCCCGGGCTTTCAGGACGCGACGATCGCCAGCGTCGGCCGCTTTGTCGGCGTGCGCGATGGACGCCACCCGGTCGGCGAACACGTTTTCAGTCTCGAAGATGTCCTGGCCGGCCGCCGGTTCCGCGATGCGGTAACGGCACCGATGGTCAAGCCCTTCTACTGGGACGGCCATCGCAAGCACGAGTTCGAGGTTCCGTTCCGCTCCTTCCTGCCGAAAGGCGTGGACAACCTTATCCTGACCGGCGCCTCACTTTCCTTCACCTACGACACGATCTTCATGGTGATGCGCAATTTTCCATGGTGCATCCAGACCGGCGAGATTGCCGGCTTTGCCGCCGCGCGCTGCGTGGCGCGCGGCCTGGGGCCGAAAGACCTCGAGTGGCAAAAGCCCTATTTCCCCGTCGCGGCCTGAGGCGCTCTACCGGCCTTCAATATCGGTGGCGAGGCCGTAGCAAGCTGGCGGCACATGCGAAGGCCAGACCGATCAGGAAACCGAAGGCGAGCGGTTCGCCTTCACGGGAGCCGATCTGACGGCCGACCCTGTCGGAAAGCCACTTCCAGTCGAGCATCAGAGGGTTGGCCACATACCATTCCGGTCTGTTCTCGACCACGTCGCGCAGATAGTCGGTCGAGACCTTCCAGCTCAAGCTTGCGTCCGCGGTGCCGTCCGGTGCGATGCGGATCGTGTCCTGATCGGCATCGAAGTGCAGGATGACCTCGGCCAGGGTCCGGTTCGGGTCTCCCTCGTAGACGATTGTCCGGAAATTGGCGTCGCCGACGGCCAGTTTGCTGGCTTCCTTGGCGGCACGAAACCATGTCTTGCCGGCATTTTGCCGGATGGTCCGGTTGCAGACCTGGACATAGTCTTTCAGCAAAGCACGCGCCTGTTCGGCGTTGATGGTCGTGTCAGGCATACCATAATCTCCGGGTGAATCTTGTTGGATGAGGAGGTCGCTGATCCAACATGCAACCGAGGCCAAGGTTCCTTGCCGGTAGGGCCGTTTTCGTTTTTGGACCAAGCGAAACGAGTTGCGTCGAAGCTCGCCCGCTCTAATCTCGCCATTGATGCAGCCTTTCCTTTCTTCCCCTCTGCGGCCGGCGATTGCAGGCATGTTGTCCATGGCGGTTGCGATGGGCATCGGTCGCTTCGTCTATACGCCGCTTCTGCCTGGCATGATGGAAGGTCTCGGCCAGTCGGCTGCCGATGCCGGCCTGATCGCATCGGCCAACTATGCCGGTTACCTGGTCGGCGCGCTTCTTGCCGGCGGCGGCTGGGGCGAGGGCAGGGAGCGCGCAATAGGCCTGTGGTCGCTCGCGGCAAGCGCTGTCCTCGTCGCGTCGATGGCCATCTTCGAAGCGGTTCCGGCCTTTCTCCTGCTGCGCTTTCTGGCGGGCGTCGCGAGCGCCTTCGTGATGATTTTCGTTTCCTCGCTGGTCTTCGCGCGGCTTGCTGCCGGCGGACGCGACGATCTCCAGGGACTGCACTTCAGTGGCGTGGGGCTCGGTATCGCCGCCTCGGCACTGATGACCGGCTGGCTGCATCTGGAAGGCGCGGGCTGGCAGGCCGGCTGGATCTGGGCCGGCATCCTGTCGGTTGCGGGGCTCGCAGCGATCTGGCTGCTGCTCGATCGGGGTACACCGAAGTCCGGCAAGGCTGCACCCGAACCGCCGCTTGTCTGGAGTGGTCCGTTCCTGAAGCTGGTGGCGGGTTATGGATTATTCGGCTTCGGCTACATCGTCACGGCCACCTTCCTGGTGGCCATTGTCCGGCAGGGACAGTCCGGTCCGATCTTCGAATCCTGGGTGTGGCTGGCAACCGGACTGGCCATCATGCCGTCGATCTGGCTGTGGGGGTTCCTCGTCCGCAGCAAGGGGCTGAGGGTTGCCTTTGCCGCAGGCTGTCTGGTCGAGATTGTCGGCGTGCTGGCAAGCGTTCTCGTGCCTGGCATGGCAGGACCGCTCATCGGCGGTGTGCTGCTGGGCGGGACTTTCGTCGCCGTGACCGCCTTCGGCCTGCAGGCCGGCCGCAGGATGGCGGGGTCGTCTCCGCGCCGTGCGCTGGCGTTGATGACGGCCTCATTCGGCACGGGACAGATACTGGGGCCGATTGCGGCGGGATTCGTTGCGGATCGCACCGGCGACTTCGTGCTCGCATCGCTTCTGGCGGCGGCTGCCCTTCTGGCGGCTGCCGGTCTGGTCTTTGCCTCGCGGCGCGGCGTTGCTGACGCAGCAGCCTAGGCAGATGATGCCCTTGCCCGGCTACCCGCCGGTGGTCGAGCCAGTCGCCAGCGTGTCGCTCACCATCGCTTCGCGATAGGTGATGCAGGCAACATCCGCCCGGACGCATACGTCTCGCGCGAAGCGCTCCAGCGCATTCCAATAGGCGCCGCCATTCATGAGCGTGAAGTGAAAGCCGATCTGAAGAGGGATCCTGTCGCCGCCATACTCTGCTTCGAATGCATCCATGAAGGCACGATAGGCCCGTTCCTCGAAGGCACCGTCACGGTCTTCCCGCTCGAAGCCGCCCGAGTGGCGCACGAAGAGATTGTAGTCCATGGCGAGAACCGGACGCGCCTGTGGCCCTTCCGCGATCATCGGCAGGGCAAAAGTGGCTATCCCGTTCTCGCGGGCGGGCAGGGCGGGCTGCCGCGACACCGTGGAGGCGTCATAGGCAAAGCCATGCTCATCGAGCGCGGTGAAAAGAGCTGGCCCAACAGAGAGATAGGGTGCTCGGAAGCCGCCGTTCATCGTGCCGGCCAGCCGGCGCCAGTTCGCGGGCTCGCCGTCGATGCCGTTGATCTCATACGCGTTGGCGACGATGCGGTCGAACTCGGACAACTCGTGCAGCCATTCCGCCCGCGTCCAGCCGCCGCCATCGAAATGGCCGCAGCCGTGATTGGCGATCTCGTGGCCGACACTGTCTGCATCGATGATATGCGCCAGCCGCTGCGCCACATCCTCGCGCGAGAAGCCGAAGCCGACATTGGATGCGCCGGCTGCGCGGTCAGGCGGTCGGTATTCGCGGCGCGTCTCCCAGGTCAGAAGATAGGTGCATGACAGGAAATAGGTGAAGCTCGCCCCGGTCTCCGCGGCAAGTGCCAGGCTGCGCTCCCATTGTTCGTTGTGGAGCGCGCCATCGAACGAGATCAGCACCTTCTGGGAAGGCCGATCCTCGGCGTGAACGGGAAGGACAACAAGGCAGAGCAGCAGACAGGCCCCGACACGCACGACACTTTTCATTCCGGCAACCACGGCTCCCCTGTTGTCGAGACTGCCTAGGAAGCGATTATGGCGCCTTGCGGGCATAGGTCGCGACAAGCGCATCTTGCGGAAGGCCGCGTTTGGGATAGTCTGCCGCCAGTACGAAACGGGGGGCTCCATGCTCGTTCTCATCATCGGTATTGTCATTTTCCTGGGCATTCACTCCGTGCGGATCCTCGCGCCGGGTTTCCGCGACCGGCAGATCGCCGCCGGTGAGGGGCGCTGGAAAGGCATCTACTCGCTGGTGGCTCTGGTCGGGCTGGTGCTCATCGTGTGGGGCTACTCAATGGCCAGGCTGACGGCGCCGATCCTCTACGAGCCGCCCATCTTCATGCGGCACATCAATCTGCTGCTGATGTATTTCTCCTTCGTCTTCCTGGTCGCCTCGCAGATGCCGGCCGGGCGCATCAAGGCCGCCGTGAAGCATCCGATGCTGCTGGCGGTGAAGATCTGGGCGTTCGGGCATCTGCTGGCCAATGGCGATCTCGCCGCCTTGCTGCTGTTCGGCTCCTTCCTCGTCTGGGCCATTGTCGACCGCATTTCGGTCAAGCGGCGCGGTGACATGGGTCCGAAGCCGGGGCCGGTGACATGGGACATAGCGGTGATCGTGGTGGCGAGCATCCTCTATGCGCTGTTCGTCTGGCGGCTCCATCTGTGGCTGTTCGGCGTGCCGGCATTGACCTGAACGGCAGGCTTTTTGAGGCCTGCCCCTTCCCACTTGCCAAAATTCGGCTAAAACGCCCTGCCAAGGCAGATAGCGGGGCTCTTCCCGCCCAGGCATGCTCCGGAACAGGTTGAATCGATGTCCGACGACAGTTTCGTCCGCGAAGTAAACGAGGAACTGCGCCAGGACCAGCTCAAGGCGGTCTGGCGGCGATATGGCATGGCGATTATCGGCGCCGTGGTGCTGGTGCTGGCCGCGACCGCCGGCTATGTGGCCTGGAACTATTGGACCGAGCAGCGCGCCAATCGTTCGGGCGACGATTATTCTGCTGCTCTGCAGCTCGCCAATGAGGGCCGCAGCGAGGAAGCGCTCGAGGCGTTGAACCAGCTGCAGGCCGACGGGTTCGGTGCCTATCCGGTGCTGGCCCGCATGCGTGCCGCGACCGTGCGGGCGGAAGCCGGCGATTTCCAGGAGGCGATCGAAGCCTTCGACTCGGTTTCGGCGGATTCAGCCGTCCCCGCCTCGATCCGGGACATGGCGCGTTTGCGCGCCGCGCTGCTTCTGGTCGACCACGGGACCTACGGCGATGTCGCGACCCGCGCCGAGCCGCTGTCGGACGACACGAACGCGCTGCGCCACAGCGCGCGCGAGGCCATGGCACTGGCTGCCTGGCGCGCGGAGGATTTCGAAAACGCGCAACGATTGTTCGAGATGATCGTCAACGATTCGGCGGCCCCGACCAACACTCGCCAGCGGGCGGAGATGATGGTCGAGCTGATCGCCGGGTCCGTTTCCGGTTCCTGACCGGCCATGTCGTTTACCCTCGCGATCGTCGGTCGCCCCAATGTCGGCAAGTCCACGCTGTTCAACCGTCTGGCAGGCCGCAAGCTTGCGCTGGTCGACGATACGCCGGGCGTGACGCGCGACCGGCGGGTGCATGCCGGAAGGTTGCAGGATCTGCGGTTCGATGTGATCGACACCGCTGGTCTTGAAGAAGCCGATGCCGACACGCTCGAAGGACGCATGCGCGCTCAGACGGAAGCCGGCGTCGAAGAAGCAGACATTGTCGTCTTCATGATCGACGCACGTGTCGGCCTCATGCCCGATGATCGTGCCTTTGCCGATGTGGTGCGCCGCAAGGGCAAGCCGGTGGTGCTGGTTGCCAACAAGTCCGAAAGCCGCTCGGCCGAGGCCGGTGCCTGGGAAGCGTGGGAACTGGGGCTGGGCGAGCCTGTTTCGATCTCGGCCGAGCACGGGCAGGGCATGGGAGAACTGCGCGACGCGATCGTGGCGGCCTTGGGCGATCGCGCTTTTGCGACTGAAGCCGAGGAGAAGGTCGAGCCGGCCTTCCCGGGCATGCCGGGCGACGACATCGAGGATCCCGACTCGGAGGATATTCCCGAATATGATGCCACCCGGCCGCTGCGGATTGCGGTGGTTGGCCGGCCCAATGCCGGCAAGTCAACACTTATCAACGCGCTTCTCGGCCAGGAGCGGCTTTTGACCGGGCCGGAGGCGGGCATCACGCGCGATTCGATCTCGGTCGACTGGGAGTGGCGCGGCCGCCGCATCAAGCTGTTCGATACCGCAGGGCTGCGGCGCAAGTCGCGCGTCCAGGAAAAGCTGGAGAAGCTTTCCGTCGCCGATGCACTGCGGGCGATCCGTTTTGCCGAGGTCGTCGTCGTCGTTCTGGATTCGACGATTCCCTTCGAGAAGCAGGACCTCCAGATCGCCGATCTCATCATTCGCGAGGGCAGGGCGCCGGTACTCGCTTTCAACAAGTGGGACCTGGTCGAGGACAGCCAGGCCGTTCTCGCCGATCTGCGCGAGCGCGCCGAACGGCTGCTGCCCCAGGTGCGTGGGCTGCGGACGGTGACCGTATCCGGCGAGACCGGGCGGGGGCTTGAGCGCCTGATGGAGGCCGTCGAAGACGTCCATCGTGTCTGGAACCGCCGCGTGTCGACGGGACGCCTCAACAGGTGGCTGGAAGGTGTTCTTGCACACCATCCGCCTCCTGCGGTTTCCGGCCGGCGGCTGAAGATTCGCTACATGACCCAGGTCAAGACGCGCCCGCCGGGTTTCGTGCTCAATTGCTCGCAGCCCCAGGCGATGCCGCAATCCTATTTGCGTTACCTCACCAATGGGATTCGCGAGGCGTTCGACATGCCCGGCGTGCCGATCCGGATGATGCCGCGCGCCTCCGACAACCCCTATGCCAGCAAGGCGCGCAAGCGCTGAGCCCTGTAACAGGGCAACATCCAACGTGATCCCAGAACCTTCCGGATCGCCACGCACCCGCCATTAACACTCCATCAAGGTTAATCGCGCACTATCAGCGGTGAACTGCGGGACGGGTTGCGTTTGGAGTGGGTCATTGAGATTACCGCGAATGTTGCGCCGGCGCCTTGCGGCACGTGAACGGCGATCCCTGCTTGCACCATTTCTGTTTGGATTCGGCCTTCTGGCAGCGACCCCGACGACGGTCGCCTATCAGGACATGGTCAGCCTCGTTTCGGGAATGGAAGGGCCAACCGAGCGCTGGAGCGCCTATGTGCAGCCTTCCGCCGCAGGATCCGTGCACTCGGCTGAAATGCCCTTCATTGACACGACCGTCACAGGCTCGATTGCCGGGGCAGGTCGCGACGCAGCTGGCATTGGCAAGGTCGCCTTCCTGTCGCGCAAGGGTGTCTTGAGCGAATCGCCCGACGAGGACCGGGTCAATCGGGAAGCCAAACGCGGGCGCATCGTTCATGTCGCGCCAGTGGCGCCGCCGCGCATGTTCAATGCCGGATCCATTCTCGAGCGCCAGAGTTCGTTGACCGGGCCGATGCTGGATTCCGATCTCGCCATGGCCTTTATCGAACCCGATATCGCCGGCCGCGAACTGGAAATCGCGCTCGCCTTTCACATGATGGAGCAGGCACCGGCCGCGGCCGATGTCCCCGCCTACCTGGCTTCGCTGATCACCAATAACCGCCCTGACGTGCTTGCCACCGCCTATGCGCCGTCCGGGCCCGACTATGCCAGCACGTCGCCATTTGCCAGCCTGCTGCGCGACGAGCCGGACCTGCAGGCAGGACGCTTCATCCCGCCGATGGGCGAGAGAGATCACGGCTGGATGGCCAGGCCGTTGCCGCCGATCGTCTTTACCGAGGCCGAGCAGCAATGTCTGGCCGAAGGCATCTATTTCGAGGCGCGCGGCGAGATCGTGAAAGGGCAGGCAGCAGTCGCACAGGTGATTCTCAACCGCGTACGCAACCCGGCCTATCCGGATACGATATGCGGCGTGGTCTATCAGAACCGCACCTGGCGCAACCGTTGCCAGTTTTCATTTGCATGCGATGGAACGCGTCCGCGCGTGCGCAGCGCCCGCCATTACCGCGTCGCAGAGGAAGTCGGGATGGCCGTAACCGCGGGCAAGATCTTCCTGCCCGAGATCGGGTCATCCACGCATTATCACGCAACCTATGTCAGTCCGCGCTGGGCACGGTCGATGGAACGGCTGCAGCGGATCGGCCTCCACATCTTTTACCGCACTCGTGGAGGCGGCTGGAGTTGAGATAGGGTTCCCGGGAGGAGGATTCCCTGCCACTCTCCCCAAGAACAAAGACGCGCGCTTTGTCGCACGTGGTTAAGTCACTGAAAAAAAGACGATAAATCGCTTCATTCACCGGGCACGCCGTGGCTTGACTGGGGAAGGGTCGAAAACTATGTTGCGCGCGACTTTGACGCGGGCGGCCAGGTCACTGGTAGTCCCGGATTTGGAGGTCGCGGTGGCCGATATGGATCGCCCCAGCAAGGCCAAGCAATCCGGGAGTGGCGACATGGCCCCATTCGACAAAGACGATCTGGATCGTCGCAGGAAGGCACTGGATGCGGAACTTGCCGCACGCCGGCCTGCGGAGGACAAGGATGTCGAGAACCGGAACGGCACACTCGCGGGTGTTGGAAGCGCCCTGAAGTTGTCGAGCGAGTTCATCGCCGCCGTGATCGTCGGGGTCGGGCTGGGCTGGTTCATCGACCAGCTTGCGGGCACGTCGCCTTGGGGGCTGATCGTGTTCCTGCTGCTGGGCTTTGCCGCCGGGGTCGTGAACGTACTGCGCGCTTCTGGCCAGATGGCTGAATTCGGCGCCGCCAAGCCCCGCGAGGGGCAAGGCAGTCGAGACGAGAAGTAGTATTGGTCGGCGCGAGGCGCCGCAGTGAATGAGGGGGCCCGAATGGCCGACGATCCGATTTATCAATTCGAGATCAAGCAATTGATCCCCATCGAAATTGGCGGACTCGATTTCTCATTCACCAACTCGTCGCTGTTCATGGTGGCCACGGTAGCCGCAGCCGGCGGTTTCCTCTTCCTGACGACAATGAGCCGGGGATTGATACCCTCGCGCGTCCAGTCGGTTTCGGAAATCTCATACGAATTCGTTGCGTCGATGCTGCGGGACGCGGCAGGTACGCAGGGAATGCGGTTCTTTCCGCTAGTCTTCTCCCTCTTCATGTTCGTTCTGGTAGCCAACCTTCTCGGCATGGTGCCTTACTTCTTCACGGTCACCAGTCATATCATCGTAACATTCGCGCTTGCGCTGCTGGTTATCGGCACGGTGATCGTCTACGGCTTCTACAAGCACGGTCTGAAATTCCTGGGTCTGTTCGCGCCATCAGGCGTGCCAAAGGCCTTGTTGCCGCTGGTCGTTACGATCGAGGTCATCTCTTTCCTTTCCCGCCCGATCAGCCTCTCGGTTCGTCTCTTTGCCAGCATGCTGGCGGGGCACATCACGCTGAAGGTCTTCGCGGGCTTCATCGTGTCGCTCGGCTCGCTCGGCGCCATCGGCATCGCCGGCGCCATCTTGCCCCTGCTGATGACGATTGCGCTGACCGCGCTTGAGTTGCTTATCTCATTCATCCAGGCCTATGTGTTTGCGATCCTGACCTGCATGTATCTAAACGACGCGGTCCATCCCAACCACTGACGGTTCGACCACCCCTCGCCGCAGCACGGACGGTGCTGCGGTTCAACCGAGTTTGACTATCCACAAAGGAGTTTTGACATGGAAGCAGATGCAGCACGCTTTATCGGCGCAGGTTTGGCTTGTCTCGGCATGGCCGGTACGGCCCTCGGTCTCGGCAACATCTTCGGCAGCTACCTTTCGGGCGCACTGCGCAACCCTTCGGCAGCCGACAGCCAGTTCGGCCGTCTGATCTTCGGCTTCGCCGTGACGGAAGCGCTCGGCATCTTCTCGCTGCTGATCGCACTGCTGCTGCTCTTCGCCGTCTGATCGACGCGATCCGTCATGCCGGCCGCGTTTGGCGGCCGGTCAAAACCTAACCGGACACAATGACCGGCATTGGTGACAGGACCAGCACATGTTCACGGCAACTGCCTACGCACAGACGAACGATCCCGCTGCGGCGGCACCTGAAGGCGAACTGGAAGAGACCATCCAGGAAGCCATCGAGGTGCCGGCATCACCGCCTGCCGAGTCGGCGTTTCCACCTTTCGAGACTTCGACCTATCCGTCGCAATTGTTCTGGCTGGCGATAACTTTCGGTCTGTTCTATCTCTTCCTTCAGAGGATCGTGCTTCCGCGTATCGGCGGAATTCTAGAGGTTCGGCGCGACCGAATCGCGCAGGATCTCGACCAAGCGGCAAGAATGCGGGAAGAGTCGGACGCTGCCATTGCAGCATACGAACAGGATCTCGCGGAGGCCCGAATAAAGGCTAATGCTATCGCAGCTACCGCACGCGACAAGGCAAAGGCTGACGCCGAAGCCGAGCAGCGGAAGGCGGAGGCTTCATTGGAAGCCAAGCTGACCGAAGCGGAGCGTCGCATCGCCTCGATCAAGGACACGGCCATGAGCGATGTGGGTGTCATTGCCGAAGAGACGGCGGCTGTGATTGTTCAGGAAATGATCGGCGCCAAGGTCGACCGACAGACGGTGGCGTCTGCCGTGGCAGCAACCCAGTAGGAGCGAAGACCCATGGACTCCACAGCCTGGGCAATGATCGCCCTCGTTCTTTTCGTGGCCCTTCTCGTTTTTCTGAAGGTTCCCGGAATGATCTCGCGGTCGCTCGACGAGCGAGCGCAGCGTATCCGCAACGAACTGGACGAGGCGCGCAAGCTGCGTGAGGAGGCCCAGCAACTTCTGGCCGAATACCAGCGCAAGCGCAAGGAAGCCGAACAGGAGGCGCAGGAGATCGTAGCGGCTGCCTCGCGCGAGGCAGACAGCATCGTCGCCGAGGCGAAGGCCCGCACGGAGGAATTCGTCGAGCGCCGCAACGCTCTCGCCGAGCAGAAGATTGCGCAGGCCGAACGTGACGCGGTTGCCGAAGTCCGGTCCACCGCGGTGGACATTGCGGTAGCGGCTGCCGAACGCATCCTAGCCGACAAGGTGGACGCCACGCGCAACGCCGAACTTTTCAAGTCATCGCTGGCCGACGTGAAGTCCGGGTTGAACTGAGCCAGATCAGCAATAACCAAGCATTCAAAGGGCCGTCCGCAAGGGCGGCCTTTTTTCTTTGTTCTCTCAATCGCGCGGACGGAATGGCGAGAAGCTCATGCGGTGCATGCGAGCGAGCCCGCCATGGGCGGCGATCGCCTCGCGGTGGCGGCTGGTCGCATAGCCCATGTGAAGCTCGAAACCATAGCGCGCGTCGCAGGTGCCGGCGCGGCGCATGATCCGGTCGCGGGTCACCTTGGCGACGATCGAGGCGGCCGCGACGGAGAAGGAGCGGCCATCGCCGCGCACCAGTGCCCGGCAGTCGCAGGCAAGGCCGGGGGGAATGTCGCGGCCATCGGCCAGCACCAGCATGGGTGGCGTGCACAGTCCGGCCACGGCCCGGCGCATGGCCTCGAGGCTCGCCTTGCGGATGTCGCAGCCATCGATGGACTGGGCCGATACGGTGGCGACCGAGACCGAGAGGGCCGTCGCCATGACGGAGGCAAAGGCGGTTTCGCGCTGTTCCAGCGTGAGCTTCTTGGAATCGTCGAGCCCATCGGGAATGCGGTCGGGATCGAGAATGACAGCTGCAGCCACAACCGGCCCGGCGAGCGGGCCGCGGCCGGCCTCGTCGGTGCCGGCAACAGGCCAGATGCCCTTGCCGCGTGAGGAGATCTCGGTCGAGAAATCCGGCCCGGAGGGCAGTTCGAAAAGCAGCGGAGAATCGGAAGCGGGGCGAGCCATGGCGGCGGCGATGCTCGCATCCCGTCCGATTCTCCGCAACTACTTCCCGACCTTCAAAGGGGGACGGGTCGGGAAGGTCACCGCCGGCTCAGGGGACGGGGATAGAGCCGCACGGATCGGGGAGCCCGCCTGGCAAGCGGGCGCAAGGTCATTCTGTCTAGAGAAGCTCCAGCTGCCGCGCCTCGCTGTTGCGAGGGGCGAAGAGATCGGTGCGCAGGCTCTGGCGCCGTGCGTTCAAGCCCAGCCGGCGTGCCGTCACTTCGAAGCGTCGCCCGATTTGCCAGGCATAGGGACCGGCACCCTTCATGCGCTTGCCCCATTCGGAATCGTAATCCTTGCCGCCACGCATCGACCGAATGAGCGAAATCACATGCCGGTAGCGATCCGGATATTCACGCAAAAGCCAGTCCTTGAAGATGGGGCTGACTTCCAGCGGCAGACGCAGGATCACATAACCTGCCTCTCGCGCGCCGGCCGCGCGCGCCGCATCGAGAATGCGCTCCATTTCGTGGTCGTTGAGGCCCGGAATGACGGGTGCCACCATGACCGACACGGGGATGTCCTGATCGTGCAGCATGCGCATCGCCTGCAGCCGGCGCGTCGGCGTGGAGGCGCGCGGCTCCATTGCGCGGGCCATGCGGCGGTCGAGCGTCGTTACCGACAGCGCCACCTTTGCCAGACCCTTGGCCGCCATGCGCGACAGGATGTCGGCATCGCGCGTGACCAGAGCCGATTTGGTCACGATGCCCACGGGATGGTCGTGCGCCTCCAGCACTTCAAGGATCTGGCGCATGATACGCCACTCCTTCTCGATCGGCTGGTAGGGATCGGTGTTGGTGCCGATGGCGATAGTGCGTGGCACATAGCCGGGTTTCGCCAACTCGCGCTCCAGCAACTTCGGCGCATCGGGCTTGGCAAAGAGCTTCGCCTCGAAATCGAGACCGGCCGAAAGACCCATATAGGCATGGGTTGGACGCGCGAAACAGTAGACACAGCCATGCTCACAGCCGCGATAGGGGTTGATCGAGCGGTCGAAGGAAATGTCCGGCGAGGAATTGCGGGTAATCACGGTTCGCGGACGCTCAACCTGGACGTCGGTCTTGAAGGGCGGCAGGTCTTCCAGCGTCTCCCAGCCGTCGTCGAACACATGGCGCGACACCGGCTCATAGCGACCCGACGGGTTGACGCCGGCACCACGCCCGCGCCGCCTGTCGCCGCCGACCCGAATTCCGCTGTCTTCAACGATGTAATTCGCCATGGATGCACCGCCTTCCTTGAAAGCTGCAATGTCGGCGCTTGTGATCGGTTCCATCTGGCGGCTCTCCATCGGCTGTTGCGACTCGCCTCGTTCATGAATCTATTCCTATCTCCCAAAACAGAACATAGCAAGAACGAACTCGATTGTGCGCCGCAACACTGGCTTTCGGTCTCGGTTTGCGATATTTCGAAGAGCAATGCTGAGCGTGGTGATCGAGACCAAGAACGACGAAGACGGGCTGGCGCGCACATTGGCGTCGCTGGTTCCGGCCGCTGTTGATGGCGTGGTTCGCGAGGTCATCGTCTGCGACAGGGGCTCCACCGACCGCACCGATCTCGTCGCGGAGCACACGGGCTGCATCTTTCTCTCGGGCGACAGCCTGCCGGCCGGCATCAAGCGCGCACGCAGCGACTGGTTGTTGTTCCTGCAGCCGGGATCGCGGCTGGCCGATGGCTGGATCGCCGCTGTTGTCGACCACATGAACGAGGGCGGCGGCCCGGCCCGCTTCACCCTGTCGCGCCGGTCGCGCCCGGCGATTCTTCGGCGCTTGTTTGCCTGGCGCCGGTCGCGCTTCGACGGGTTGGTGATCGAGAAGGCGCGGGCACTGACCATCGCGCATGATGACGGCGATACGGCCTGGCTGGCGAGCAAGGTCTCCGCGCGGCGCATTTCCGGCGAGATCCATCTGCCGGCTTGAGGGGACGTGGCTTTCTCGCTTCCTGGCTTCGTTAGGGCTCCAGCCGATTGGCGCAGTTGATGCCAAGCGTTGCGGATATGTCCCAATCTGTCCTTCTCCCCGGGTGGGAAGCGGGGCGCGGCAATCGCACCTTTCCAAGTAAAACGTGGCGCGTCTAAGCCCTCCGATATGGCTCCGGGCGTTCGTCGCTCGCAAAGCCAAATCGTTGGTTCCCGCAAGGGCGATGCGTGGATCATACGGGAGGAGGAATGGCGCGGGAAGAAATGCAGCGAAGAGAAATGCGGAAGCGAGGGAATCAAGGGGTTGTCGGGAGAGGTGGCTGGGTTCTGTCCACACCTGCCTGCGAGGACCGGGCAAGACTACGGCGCCATGTGCTTCATCTGCAATTGCCGAAGCAACAAGCCAAGAAATTGATCTAGCTCATGGAGAGGCCATCCGCTCCCCGTAGTCTCACCTTGTGGGTTGGTCATCAATTGGGGAGTAGCTGATGAAATTTCTTGCTGCAGCATTCGCGATGTCGGTCGCGCTTGGTTTTGCTCCACTTTCGGCACAGGTTTCTGCATCAGGGACGTTGCCCGACGTGAAGTTGGCTCAGGCCGCTGGACAAGAGATCAGTGTGAGTGGCCGTCAATTGCGTGGCTCCGGTCCGATCAGCAATGCGCAGCTCGATTGCGGCCGTTTCTCTGTGCCGAGAGGGAGAACTGCGGTGATTACTCGTGTGAGCGTGACGCCGGCGGGTTTCTGGATCATGAGAGATGGCAACATGCTGGACTCGTTCAGGGGAGAGGAGGCAATCGGCCTTGAACTTGATGCCGGAGACTATCGGTTCTGCCCGGCCATACCTCAGGGAAGGTATGAAGGTCTCGTGACGGTGACAGTGGCTTTTCGCTGAGAAGAAGGCGAACCTGTGGACTTGGCTCCTCAGGCGTCATCAGCTGCTCAAGCGCGTGTGGCGGCCCTCTCGCCGAGAAAGCGTTGCAACGCCGCAAAGCGGGCGGTGCGCGGTGCGCCGGCCGGTCGGGCAAGGCCGACCGTGGCCACCGGAACGTCGCCTGCAAGCTCCAGCATCGCGATCTCCTGGCCCTCATAGGTGGTGGTCGCCACTGGCTGCTGGATCAGGACACTGTAGCCGAGCCCACGGCCCACCAGGCAGCGCACCAGTTCGAAACTGGTCGTGGTGTGACCGATCCGGGGCGTAAGCGAGAGTGCGCCAAAAATGTCTTCCGTGTTCGAGCGCGAGGGATGGACGTCGAGCAGGATCAGGGGGTCGGCGATCAGCTCGCCAAGATGGATGCGGCCCCGCCCGGCAAGACGGTGGTCGCGAGCCACGATCGCATAGGGGCGGAAGGTCGCGACGGCATCGAAGGCGAGCTGGGCCGAGACATGGGCGCTGTATATCAAGGCGGCGTCGAGGCGCCCCTGGAGGAGCAGGTCGGACAAGAGTGGCGCGTCGGCCTCCGTCACCGCCAGTTCCAGCTGGGGATGGCACTGCTGGAACTCCTGCATGATGGCCGGCAGGAAGAAGGGCGTCAGCGTCGAATAGCAGCCGATGGCAAAGCGCCCGGAAAGGCTTGAGGCTGCGTGGGCAGCCTCGGCCGCAAGCGTCTCAGCGCTGGTGACGGTCTGCCGGGCGAAGGAAAGGAGTCGCATCCCGGCGGGCGTGAGCGTGACGCCCTTGCCCTTGCGCCTGACGAAGAGCTGCAGCGCCAGTCGTTGTTCCAGCTCGTCCAGCGCAAGCGCCAAGGCCGAAGCGCTGATATTGCAGCTGGTCGCCGCCCCAGACAGTGACCCTTCGGCGGCAACCGCTTCGAAATATTCGAGCTGGCGAAGCGTAAAGGGCAGCATCACGGTTTTCCTGTGGTGAAAGGCATCTAAAACACGTTTTACATGAATAGCATGCCGACCGAAACTGTCCCAAGCCTCATGTGAGGGCGTGGCATTTCAGGGAGGAATGAAGATGGCCGCAAATCTGGAACAGGCGATCGCGGCGGCGGGCAGCCCGGTGAAGCTTCTGTGGGAGTCGCAGTCGCCACCGGCCGTGGTGCCGCGCGTGGTGCAGGAGTTCTCCAACTGGCGCGACGAGCAACTGGCCTGGCGCCGCACGGCGGTGCTCTACGACCAGTCGCACCACATGGCCGATCTGAACATCAAGGGACCGGACGCGCACCGGCTGATTTCGGCACTGGCCATCAATGCCATGTCGAGCTTTCCGGTCGACACGGCCAAGCAGTTCGTCGCCGTCAACCATGACGGCTACATCATCGGCGACAACATCCTGTTTCACCTGGAAGAGGACGAGTATCAGGCCGTTGGCATTCCGCCGTCGATCAACTGGCTGCATTTTCACGCCGAGACCGGCGGCTACGACGTGCGCATCTGGCGCGACGACAACTCGCTGGTGCGCAAGGGCGACCCGATCGTCTATCGCTACCAGATCCAGGGGCCGGGCGCGATGGAGGTCATCCGCGAGGTCACCGGCGAGGCGCCGCCGAAACTGAAATTCTTCCACATGACCCGCTTCACCATTGCCGGCAAGACGGTGCGCGCGCTGCGCCACGGCATGGCGGGCGAGCCGGGCTTCGAGATCTGGGGTCCGTGGGAGGACAATGACGCGGTGCATTCGGCGATTCTGGAGGCCGGCAGGAAGCACGGGCTGACCCAGGTCGGCGGCCGCGCCTACCACACCAATGCGCTGGAATCGGGCTGGCTGCCACGGCCGCTGCCGGCGATCTATACCGGCGAGGCCATGAAGCCCTATCGCGAGTGGCTGAAGGCCAACGCCTACGAGACGGTCTCGCCGCTCGGCGGCAGCTTCCACTCGGAGAACATCGAGGACTACTACTTCAACCCCTATGAGCTCGATTACGGGCGCATCATCGGGCTCGATCACGATTTCATCGGTCGCGAGGCGCTGGAGAAGATGGCGAATGACGGCACCGCCGGACGGCGCAAGAAGGTGACCTTCGTTTGGAACGGCGACGACACGGGGGAGGCTTTCGGCTCGATCTTCAAGCCCGGGCCGGGCGCGAAGTTCATGAATCTGCCGATGGCGCTCTACGACACGTTCCATTTCGACCGGGTCGAGGTGGACGGGCGTACGGTCGGCCTGTCGAGCTGGACCGGCTATTCGGCCAATGAGCGGGCGATGCTGTCGCTTGGCGTGATCGAGGCGGAATTCGCAGCCCCGGGCACCGAGGTGACGCTGGTCTGGGGCGAGGACACGCCGTCTTCCAAGCTGCAGGTCGAGGACCATGTGCAGGTGAAGATCAGGGCGACCGTGCAGCCCGCGCCGCTGGTCGAGAAGGCGCGCACGGAATACCGCTCGAACGCCGGCGTCAAATAGGGTCTAACCCTTGCCGCGCCTCAGATGCTCGTCGAGGCGCGGCATGATCTCCACGAAATTGCAGGGCATGTGGCGGTAGTCGAGCTGCGGCTTGAGGATGCCGTCCCAGGCGTCCTTGCAGGCGCCGGGAGAGCCCGGAAGGACGAAGACATAGGTGGCGTTCATCACCCCGCCGGTGGTGCGCGACTGGATCGTGGAGGTGCCGATCTTGTCGTAGGAGATGCGGTGGAAGACCTCCGAAAACCCGTCCATGCGCTTTTCGAAGAGCGGCTCCAGCGCCTCGGGCGTGACGTCGCGGCCGGTGAAGCCGGTGCCGCCGGTTGTAATCACGACGTCGATGTCGTCGCGCTGCGTCCAAGCCGACACGATGGTGCGGATCGCGTCGACGTCATCGGTGACGATCTCACGGGCAGCGAGCACGTGGCCGGCTTCCTCGATACGGGCGGCGAGCGTTGCGCCCGATTTGTCGTCATCTAGCGAACGCGTGTCGGAGACGGTCAGGACAGCGATCGACACGGGGATGAAGGGGCGGGTCTCGTCGATACGGCTCATGGCGCGCTCCCGGTTCTTGTCGCGGTCACGAACCAGCCGGGCTCATGCCTGCCGATGGCGGCGGCCGCGCTTGCGGCCGAAGCGGTGTCCGCAAACACGCCGAAGCAGGTTGCGCCCGAGCCGGACATGCGGACAAACGACGCTCCTTCGCGGCGGAGGGCGGCGAGCAGATCGGCAATCACCGGCACCAGTGCGGTGGCAGCGGGTTCGAGGTCGTTGCGGGTCTCGGGCAGCCAGTCGAGCAGCGCGGGGAGATCGACGGGACCGGGCAGCGGCGGCAGCGGCGCGCCGTCGCGACGCGTCAGCGCCGAAAACACCGAAGGTGTGGGGATCTCGATGCGCGGATTGACCAGCACCATGTGAAGCGGCGCCATAAATGGCACCGGGGCGATGGCCTCGCCGATGCCGCGAGCGATCAACGGCCTTGCGGCAAGGCACATCGGCAGGTCGGCGCCGAGCGACAGGGCAGCAGCCGCCAGCGTTTCCGCGGAGAGGTCGAGGTGCCAGTGGCGGGCGAGCGCACGGATCGCGGCCGCGGCGTCGCTCGACCCCCCGCCAATGCCAGAGGCGGCAGGGATGTTCTTTTCCAGTGCGAGCGCGACCGGCGGGCAGGGCCTGTCGGCAAGCCGGCGCAAAAGGTCGCGCGCCCGGATCACCAGATTGTCGGCCCCGACAGGCACCCCGACAGAGAAAGGGCCGGCGACCGTAAACGTGTCGGCCTTGGCCGGTGCCACGGTGACGCGGTCGGCGAAGCAGGTGAAGACGGCCAGCGTGTCGAGGAGATGATAGCCGTCCGTCCGCTGTCCCGTCACATGCAGCGCGAGATTGATCTTGGCGGGGGCCGCCTCGCTCAGTTCGGGGCTTGCTTCAAGAACGATGTCAGTCGCGTTCGACACGGTAGACGCCGGTCTTGGGATCCTGGACCAGAGTCCCTTGGGCGCCGGTGCGCGCCTCGTCCTCGGCGCGGCGCACGCGGGCGGTCACGCGTTCGGCCTCCTTGATGAAGGAGCGGTAGCCGACATAGGCGGCGAGCCCGACAAGGGCAAAGAATATGAGCTGCGGCACCTTCTCTCCTCCATGTTCACGGGCAAGGCCGGTCGCCTGAAGATAGGTGTTCCGGCGCTGCTTTCAAAGCCCCGCCGTCACAAGCCGTAGCGCGCCCACATGGCACGCTCTTCGGCGGCCGAGATCAGCCCCTCGGCGGCCGCGCCCGCCATCTCGCCGCCAAGCGAGGAGGCGATGCCGGGCTGTCCGACGGGGCGGCCCAGCCAGTTGCGCGGATGGGTAATGAGTCGCAGCTGGACCTTGGCACCGAACCGGGCGCGCAGGACCGAGCGCATGTCGCCGAGCTGATCGACGAGGCCGAGTTCCAGCCCCCTCTTGCCGCTCCAGAACATGCCGGTGAAGAGGTCGGGATTGTCGGAGAGCTTGGTGCCGCGCCGCTCCTTGACCAGCGCGATGAAGGTCTCGTGTACCTCAAGCTGGAGCTTTTTCAGATGCTCGATGTCTTCCTTGCGCTCGGGCTTGAAGGGATCGAGCACAGCCTTGTTCTGGCCGGCCGTATGGATGCGCCGTTCCACGCCGATCTTCTTGATCGCCTCCTGGAAGCCGAACGAGGCCGACACGACGCCGATCGATCCCACGATCGAGGAGGGATCGGCGACGATCTCGTCGCCGGCGACCGCGATCATGTAGCCGCCGGACGCCGCCAGATCCTCGACAAACACGATCACGTGTTTTTTCTTCTCTTCCGCCAGATCCCGGATGCGCCTGTAGATCAGCCGCGACTGCACGGGCGAGCCGCCGGGCGAATTGATCGAGATGGCGACTGCGGGCGCGCCGGCAACAGAAAACGCCTTTTCGATCAGCGTCGCGGTTGAGGCGAGCGACAAAGCGGGCCTGAGCGGCGAGCCTTGCGCCATGATCGTGCCGTGCAGGCGGATGACGGGAATGGTCACGCCTTCGGCGCGCAGCGATTTCGGGAGAATCGGGTTGAGGAAGCGTCTCAAGGGGGCGGGGACTCCGGAATGTTGAGGCAGGAGGGATGTAGGCGTTTTGCAACCAAACGCAATGATGTTGCGACCGGTTGCCTTAGAGCGAGACGAGGCCAGATTGAAGCAGTTCTGTTTCTCCGATGGCGCGGCGATCCGCGCGGAAGGACGCGCGGGTCGATGTGGTGCATCGGCCAAGCGGCATGACAAAGCGGGCGCCCGCCAGCGGGAAACCCTTCGGGCCGGGTCCATTCGGGCCAAATCCTTCGGCCGCCGGCTTGGCCGTATCCCGATACGACCGGCGCCACCGGCCTCGACCTTGTCGCGAATGGTCTCCGGCAGAACGATTCAATCTGACCTCATCTCGCTCTAATCCCCGAACAGCGACGCACGGCCCTCGCCGATGGCTTCGGCCTCGGGCGTGAAGCGGTTGGAGCCTTCGGCATGCAGGATCAGCGGCGGCATCAGCTGGATGTCGCGGGCCACGCCCGCAATCCCGCGCGCCACAAAGCGGATCGCGGGCCGGTCGGCGCGCGGGTGCACGGGTCTGATACGGATGGCGCCGAAATCGCCGAAGCCCGAAAGCACCTGGGGCAGGGATTGCGGCCGCGCGATAATGGCCACACCACCGCCGGGTTTCGTGATCCATCCGGCGGTCTTGAGCCAGTCCTGGATCAGCGTTTCGTCTTCCATGACATGGGCGTGGCGGCGCAGCGCGTCGGGGGAAGGTCGGTCGGAGGCCGGGTTGAAGGGCGGGTTGAGGATGGTGAAGTCGTAGGCGAAATCGGCAAGCCCCGCCTTGCGGCGAGCGGCATCGGCAAGCCGCACGTCAGCCTCCAGCACCGCGCAGCGCGCACTCAGATGGGCATTTTGGGGCAGGGCCAGCGAGGCGCGCGCGCACTCGGCCATCTCCGGTGCGTTCTCGACCAGCAGAACTTCCGCATTCGAGCACCGCGCGGCGACGGCCAGGCCGGCAGCGCCCGCGCCGGCGCCCAGATCGACCAGGCGGCCGGAAAAACCGGACGGCACAGCGGCCGCCAGAAGCAGCGCGTCGGTGCCGGCGCGGTGGCCCTTTTTCGCCGGCTGCACGAGGAAGAATCCGCCGCGATGGAAGGCGTCGGTGGTGAAGCTGTGCTCGCCGGCCCCGGCTGCGTCGGTCATTCGGTTCAGGAGGGGCGCAGTTCGTCGGCAATGCCTGCGTCGACCAGGATGCGGCGCGCCTGGGCTGCCTCATCCTCGGCCACCAGCACGCGGCGCGGCAATACGCCGATCGAGCCTTCCAGAATGCTCATGTTCTGGTCGGCGACCATGAAGCCGATCCCGGCGTCGCGCATGAGCGCCTCGACAAAGGAAATCAGGACTGGGTCGTTGGTGCGGACGATCTCGATCATGGCGGCAACGCTTGCAGCTTGAAAGGCGATTGTAAATGCCCGCGCCAAATCGCCTCTTGCCCGAAAGGCGGTCAGCGCCATAGATACGGGTCGCAATTCGTCTCGAAAAAGGGAGAAACGCGTGGGTGTCGTCGTCAATCTGAAGGGTGGAAAGCGGTCCGGCGGATCGATCGACCGGCTGATCGCGCTGACCCGCGACGACATGGGCCGCGTCAACGAGCTGATCCTGTCGAAGGCAGGCTCGAATGTGGAACTCATTCCTCAGATCGCAACGCACCTGATCTCGTCGGGCGGCAAGCGCCTGCGGCCGATGCTGACGCTCGCCGCCGCGCGTATGTTCGGCTACGAGGGCGACGGCCACGTGAAGCTGGCGGCCAGCGTCGAGTTCATGCACACCGCCACGCTCCTGCATGATGACGTGGTCGACGAAAGCGATCTGCGCCGGGGCCGGCGCACCGCGCGCATGATCTGGGGCAACCAGGCGAGCGTTCTGGTCGGCGACTATCTGCTCGGCCAGGCCTTCCGCATGATGGTGGAGGTCGGCTCGCTCGAAGCGCTTGACATCCTGTCGTCGGCTGCCTCGGTGATTGCCGAGGGCGAGGTGATGCAGCTCGGCGTTTCGAAGAATCTCGAGACCACCGAGGACGACTATCTGGCCGTCATCAAGGCCAAGACGGCGGCCCTGTTCTCGGCGGCCGGCGAGGTCGGGCCGGTGGTGGCCGGGGCGAGCGCCAACGACAAGGCCGCGCTTCGCTCCTACGGCACCAATCTGGGGCTTGCCTTCCAGCTCGTTGACGACGCGCTGGATTATGGTGGCAAGGCGAGCGACCTTGGCAAGAATGTCGGCGACGATTTTCGCGAGGGCAAGGTGACGCTGCCGGTGATCCTCTCCTATCGCCGCGGTTCGGCCGAGGAACGGGCCTTCTGGAAATCGGGCATCGAGGAAGCGCAGACGGACGAGGCGGCGCTGGAAAAGGCGATCGGGCTGATGCATCGCCACAATTCCATTGCCGACACGATCGCGCGGGCGCGCCATTTCGGCGAGATCGCGCGCGACGCGCTGGCACCGCTGCCGCAGTCCGCCGAAAAAGACGCGCTGGTGGAGGTCATCGATTTCTGCATCGGCCGGGTGAGCTAAACCAAATCCAGCATCCGCAGGATTTGGTTTGGCGTTCAAACCCGTTGCGGGGCGTTGCTGTTCAAGCTGCCGACGGGCCTGGATCGTCCCAGCCCGTTCCTGGATCGGGCATGACAGCCGGTCGCGAGCCCGCAATGACGCGCAGAGCGGCACGACGAGTGGCGGGTGTAGCCGAACGCACGCTTGGAGATGTTTCCGCGCGCACAGCCTCCGGCTGATAGTGGACCTTGTCGAGGACCAGTCTTTCGGCGCGCTGGCCGGGGGCGTCTATGTCGATTTCCTGTCCTTCTCGCAAACCAAGCAGCGCCAGCCCGCGCGGCGCGGTGATGGGCAGGAACAGGCCAACCGGCGACCGGGAGGGCTGGTGTGTCAAAACCCGCATGTCCGAGCCCACATTCAGAATGCGGAAGGCGACCCGGCTGCTGAGCGAGGCGACATCAGGTGGAAGGCTGTCCCGGAGGACGACACTCGCCGTGTCCAGCTTGCGGCGGACGGTAGCCGCCGTCGGGTGGCCGGTGGCGCCGAGGCGGTCGAGCAGGATCTCGAGGATGGTGTAGTCCTTGGTGGTGAGGATGCAGGTATCGTTTGACATCGCGATCTCCATCGCCCCTGGCGGAGCGGTCTGTTGAGGTGAGGTGGAGAAAGCCCCCTGGCCGCATTGACGCGGCGCAGGGGATCAGGATCCTGCGATGAGACAGCCTCCATAGAGAGCGAGGCGGGGAAGGGCGGCCATCGTCAATCGGCCTTCTGAACAGCCTGGCCGGGCGCGCCGACGCTCTGCACCGTCAGGCGCTGGATGCGGCCGTCTCGTGCCTGCCACGTCATGGATTGACCCGGCGACAGCCCGAGGAGCGCTGTGCCGATCGGCGTCAGGATGGAAATCTTGCCCGTTTCGATGTCGGCCTCACCCGGATAGACCAGCGTGACAGTTCGGGCTTCGCCAGAATCGGTGGTGTAGTTGAGCGTCGAGCCCATCCGTACCACGTCTGCGCGCAGCCGGGTGTCATCGACGAGGCGCGCGCGGTCGAGTTCACCGAGCAGGTATTCGGCCAGTTCGGGGTTGCGGTCGACCAGCCCCTCCGCCAGCCGGGTCAGCTTCTCATGCTCCAATCGTCCGATCACGATGGCGGGTTTGCGATATCTTGTCTTAGTTTGGCTCATGATGAACTCGCGGGGTGCCCTGGCTGTATGCGGGCACGAAAGAGTGTCGAAGGATGAAAGTTTGTCGCCCTTTTGCCGAACCGCGAGAGCGGCACACCGGACTTTGCCCCTCGACCGGGGCGCGACGCGACCGGTCGGGGGTCAGCTGCCCACGAGGAGGCAGACCCTGCTCTTGATCCTGACGAGCTTGTCGGTGCGGTTCATGCCAAAAAGGTGAGCCTTTGTGATGGCGAAGTCAAGGGCACGACCTGGCGTTGTGCAAAGGGAGAGCCGAGCGTGGCCTGGCATAACGGGAGTTCGAGAGAGCGCGGGGCCGTCAGGCCAGTGTTGCGGCTAGCGGCATGCGGTGTTCGTTTTCCAACGGGGCGGTGCAGCCCATCATCTCCATCAGGCAGCCGGCAATGCCGTCGACGGTCACGCTGCACTCGACCTGCAACTGGCAGCTCTGGTCCTCGGCCAGAAGCGCGCGGGCAGCCGACAGATCGTTTGTCTCCAGCATGTAGTCGATGGTTCTGACCCGCAGGCGGACCGGGCGCTCGACGCCGGCCGCAATCAGCCGCCGCAGGGCAGGACCGACTTTCCGGGAAGGGATCGGGCGTGCCAGCGGCCGCAGGTGTTCGACCACCTCCGCCACATATTTCTTGTGCGCGCGCTCCTTTGGCGAACAGCCGGCGGCAACCAGTTCCTCCGCGCAGCAGCCGATGAGAAAGGCGCCCCTCGACGCGCTATTGCCGGCAAGCCTCAGCATCTCGGTGCGGTCGCCACCGGCCAAGACGATGGCCCGGCCGACAATGCCCATGGCCTGAGGGTAGCCTCGCTGAACCCTGTCCCAAAGAGCGGAAACGAAAATTTCGGCGGGCGGGAAGGGTGGAATCGTTACCAATGCATTCATGACGTCTTCTACGCAGACGCCCCCATCAACACATTAACGTTTGTTTATCGAATGTCCAAATCGGCCGGCGCCGCTCTGGCGTCAGCACGTACCCGTGCATGGGCAACCAATCGCCTTTCCGTTCGTTGAGGCCGCGACCAGCGGGACACCGATCATGCGCATCTTCCAGTGCGGCCATTGCGACGAGGCCGTCTATTTCGACAACCGTGCCTGCGTGCATTGCGGGACCGAACAGGGTTACGACCCGCAGCTCTTTGCCATGCGTCCGGTGGGCGAGGGCGACCGGCTGTGCGCCAATGCCCGCCATGAGGCCTGCAACTGGCTGGTGGCGGAGGACGACCAGGAATTCTGCCTCGCCTGTCGGCACAACGCGACCATTCCCGACATTTCGGTGGAAGAGAACCTCGTCAACTGGCGTCGCATCGAGGATGCCAAGCGGCACCTCTTCTACTCGCTGATGCGGTGGCGGCTGCCGACACCGACCAAGGCACAGGATGAGGCACGCGGGCTGGCCTTCGAGTTCCTGTCCGACATTGCGCACGAGGACGGCACGGTCGAACAGGTGATGACGGGCCATGCCGACGGGCTGATCACCATCAACATTGCCGAGGGCGACGATGCCGAGCGCGAACGCCGGCGTACTGCCATGGACGAACCCTATCGCACGCTGCTTGGCCATTTTCGCCACGAGATCGGCCACTATTACTGGGACAGGCTGGTGCGCGACGGCGGGCGGCTTGAGGATTTTCGCGCCGTGTTCGGCGACGAAAGGCAGGATTACGGGCAGGCGCTGAAGCGCCATCACGAGAATGGCCCCCCGGCCGACTGGCACGAACACCATATCAGCGCCTACGCGACCGCCCACCCGTGGGAAGACTTCGCCGAGAGCTTTGCCCATTTCGTGCACATCGTCGACACGCTGGAGACGGCGCGGGCCTGGAGCCTGCATCTCGACCTGTCGGCGGCGGTGAGCCGGGAAGGGTTCGATCCCTACACGATGACGGATGTCGACCAGATGCTGGCGATCTTCGTGCCGATGACGCTGGCCATCAACGCCATCAACCGGTCGATGGGGCAGCCGGACCTCTATCCCTTCGTGCTGTCGCCACCGGTGGCCGAGAAGCTGCGCTTCGTGGCAACGCTGGTGGTGCCGCGGGAGCGGGTCTGAGAGGATCAGACCAAGCGCAGCACGCCCTCGCGCGAACCGAGATCGAGCGGCGAACGGCCGGGCGGGCCGAGCCGCGTGGGCTGCTGCGGCCTGATTTTGCCCGGCATGGCCAGAACGGCAGGCTCGACCTCTTCCGTCCAGACGGAAAAGCCCTTCAGCACATGCGGCCCGAACGTGTTGAGCAGCGGCACATCCATGGCATCGCGCCCGCGCGCCACGACGATCCGGCCGATGCGCGGCCGGTTATGGCGGGCGTCGAAGGCGTACCAGCGATCACCGAGATAGACCTCGAACCAGGCCGAGAAATCCATAGGCGAAGGATCTGGCTCCACGCCGATGTCGCCCAGATAACCGTTCACGTAGCGCGCGGGAATGTTGAGGCAGCGGCAGAACGCGATCGCCAGATGGGCAAAATCGCGGCACACGCCGACGCGTTCCTCATGGGCTTCGACGGCAGTGCGGGTCGAGCGCGCATAGCCATAGGAGAAGGCAAGCCGCTTGTGGACATAGTCGCAGATCGCCTGCACACGTGCCCAGCCGGGTTCGGTGGCGCCGAACAGCTTCCACGCGAGGTTCCACAACCTGTCGGTCTCGCAATAGCGGCTGCCCGCAAGATAGCGAAGGCAGCCATCGGGGAGGTGCTCGGGGCGCAATTCTACCGCGTCCGGCGCGTGGAGGTCGGGCGTGCCGGGATCGGAGATCACGGCGTCATGGGAAATGGAGAAATCGCCGGCCGGCGCCACCATCCGCTGGCAGCTGTTGCCGTGCTGGTCGATGAAGGCGCGGATGGGTACGGCGGGGCTGGTCGCCGTCGCGCGCTGCCATTTGACGTCCGCCGATCGCTCGGGATGAAGGTTCATCAAGGTGAACAGATGCGTGGGGCGCGGTACCGAGATCGTCATGTGATACCCGACGCGGAGCAACATGGCCTATCCTCCCAGTGAGCGATGATTGCCGCAACAACGCTATCGCGAGCCGGTTCGTTCCACGTGCCGATCGATATTTTACGCAACGATTACAAGTAATTGTCAAAAGACATAAGGCAGCCTGGCCGGTGATATGGCGACAGGGTTTCACGAGGTCGGATGCGATGCTGATCGGTCTATTTCGCCATGCGTAACTGGCGAAAATATGTCACACTCTCCCTGTTTCGTGACCGTGCCTGCATTGAAGCCTCATCGCAAAAAGGCCATCCTTGGCGATGATAGAGACAACGGTGAGTCCGGCTAGGGGCCGGCGGACCGGAAGGGATGGACATGCGGAAGATATTGTCGGGCGCCTCAGCGCTGATCGGCTTTCTGATGCTGGGGCTGGCAGGCGCACCTGCCGCCGCGCAGGACAGGGTCGAGACGGTGCGGGTTGGCTCCTTTGCCGGCGCCTATCTCGCCGCACGCATTGCGGAGACCGATAACGACCTCGACAGCGCCATTGCCTATTACGACCGGGCGCTCGCCTTCGATCCCGACAATCGCGGGTTGCAGCAGAGCCTGATGCTGGCCTTGATTTCGACTGGCCAGTTCGATCGCGCCATCGAACATGCCGAGAGCCTGCGCGACGTGCCAGAAGTGGCGCGCTTCTCGCGCCTTGTGCTGGCCGTCGATGCGCTGCGTGGGGGCGACTATGCCGATGCGCTCGATCTGCTCGAATTGCCGCTGCAATCGGATCTCGATCGGTTGATCACCGGCGTGATGTCGGCCTGGGTCGTTGCGGGTCAGGGCGATGGCGAAGCCGCGCTGGAGATGCTGGAGGACCTGCCCGGGCCGGAATGGTACCAGGTGTTTCTGGGCTACCACGCGGCCCTGATCGCCGAATGGTCTGGGTTGGAGGAAGAAGCGCGGGACGCCTATCAGGCGACCGCGGAGAACGTGGCCGCCGGCTCGGCCGCCCCGGAGACCTTCCTGCGCGCCCTTGAGGCAAAGGCCCGCTTCCTGGCGCGGATCGACGATGTCGAGGGCGCCGTCGAGACGCTGGACCTGGCCGACGAGTTCGTGACCGGTCGCTTCCAGATCGACCTACTGCGCGAGGACATCGAGGCCGGCCGCGAAATCTCGCCGCTGGTCGGCGGCGTGACCGATGGCGCATCCGAAATCCTGCTCAACCTTGCCAGCGCGCTCAACCGTGGCGGCGGGGAATCCTTCGTCCGTCTCTATCTGCATTACGCGCTGGCCCTGAGGCCCGACAGCGATGCGGTGCTGATCCAGCTTGCCTCGGCAGCCGAACAGCAGCGCCGGCCGGAACTGGCGATCGAGTATTATGCGCGCATCCCCGAGACCTCGGCCGCCCATCGCCTGGCACTGATGCAGAAAGGGCTCAACATGGCCGATCTCGATCGCCATGACGAGGCGATCGAATTGCTGAAGGACCTGCTTGAACAGGATCCCGACGACATGCGCGCCTATCTGGCGCTGGGTGGCGTGTATCATTCGCGCGAGGACTATGCCGCCGGCGCCGAGCTCTACGAGCGGGCTGTCGCGCGCATCGACGAGCCACAGCCGGAGCACTGGAATATCTTCTACCAGCGCGGCATCGCCTATGAGCGGCTGAAGCAGTGGGAGCGCGCCGAGCCGAACTTCAAGACGGCGCTGGAACTGCATCCGGACCACCCGCAGGTGCTGAACTATCTCGGCTACTCCTGGGTCGACATGAACATGAACCTCGAGGAGGGGCTGGACCTCATCAAGCGCGCCGTCGAGTTGCGCCCCTCCGACGGCTACATCGTCGATTCGCTGGGCTGGGCCTATTTCAGGCTCGAACGCTACGAGGATGCAGTGCGCGAACTGGAACGCGCGGTGGGGCTGATGCCCTACGACCCGATTCTCAACGACCATCTGGGCGACGCCTATTGGCGCGTGGGGCGTCGGCTGGAAGCCACCTTCCAGTGGCGCCATGCCCGCGACCTGGAGCCGGAAGCCGACCTTCTGGAGGAGATCGAGCAGAAGTTGCGCGACGGTCTGCCCGACAAGGAGGAGGAAACCGAGCGGCGGGCCGAGGCGGACACCGAGGAAGGCGTGATGGTGGCCGCCGTCTCGCCCGTCGAGGGGCAGACGATGGAGGACGCCACCGAGGAACCGCTCGGCCGCGATGTCGCCTCGACCGCGGCCATCGCCGGTGAAACGACCGAGGAATTCCACGAGGTCCGGCCGGGTCAGAGCCTGTGGTCGATTGCCGTCGAGGTGCTGGGCTCCGGACATCGGGCAAACGAGATCATCGACCTCAACCCTGAACTGCGCGCCAACCCGAACCAGCTGGTGCCCGGCCAGCGGCTGAAGGTGCCTGCTTCGGTCGACTGAGGCCGCACGCCCGGCGGCCCTGCCTTGACGCCTGCGGGCCGTCATCCTAGGACGACGCGACTTCGAGCCTCAAGCTCAGAAAGGCGTCTTCCGTGACTTCCGACCTGCCTCCCCACATGCAGCCGCAGCGCTCCTTCCAGGCGCTGATCCTGACGCTCAACCAGTACTGGGCCGACAAGGGCTGCGTCATTCTCCAGCCCTACGACATGGAGGTCGGCGCCGGTACCTTCCACCCCGCCACGACCTTGCGCGCGCTTGGGCCGAGGCCCTGGAACGCGGCCTATGTGCAGCCCTCTAGGCGGCCCAAGGATGGGCGCTACGGCGAGAACCCGAACCGGCTGCAGCATTATTACCAGTATCAGGTGATCCTGAAGCCCAACCCGCCGGATCTGCAGGAGCTCTATCTGGGTTCGCTGGAGGCGATCGGCCTCGACCCGCTGACCCATGACATCCGCTTCGTGGAGGATGACTGGGAAAGCCCGACGCTCGGCGCGTGGGGACTTGGCTGGGAGTGCTGGTGCGACGGCATGGAGGTCTCGCAGTTCACCTATTTCCAGCAGGTCTGCGGCATTGAATGCGCGCCGGTGGCCGGCGAACTGACCTACGGTCTGGAACGGCTGGCGATGTATGTGCAGGGCGTCGACAATGTCTACGACCTGAACTTCAACGGCCGCGAGGGGGCCGAGAAGGTCACCTATGGCGACGTCTTCCTGCAGGCGGAGCAGGAATATTCGCGCCACAATTTCGAGTTTGCGGACACCGAATTGCTGCTTCGGCATTTCGTGGACGCGGAGAAGGAGTGCCAGGCGCTGCTGGCCGCCGGCGCGCCCGGCGAGGCGGGTGGCCTGCATCGCTGCGTGCTGCCGGCCTACGACCAGTGCATCAAGGCTTCCCACGTCTTCAACCTGCTCGACGCGCGCGGCGTCATCTCGGTGACGGAACGCCAGAGCTACATCCTGCGCGTGCGCAATCTCGCCAAGGCCTGTGGCGAGGCATTTCTGATGACGCAGGCCGGCGGCGTCGGCTACGAAACTGCGGCCTAGGCAAGCGTTCCTTCCTCGGTCATTATCCGACCTCTTTGGCCAAGCCTGAGCGTTGGGGGACTGCGCAATGGATTTCGGTGTGGGGACGATCATCCTCGTCCTTGT
>Ga0213835_100535_pt1 | contig 34207 bp, 26 predicted proteins | sample SWPATP01_FD_160576 | JGI IMG/M metagenome (GOLD analysis project Ga0213835, IMG submission 160576) | Coastal seawater microbial communities from Marineland, Florida, United States - SWPA TP0 #1 | ecosystem: Environmental > Aquatic > Marine > Coastal | place: USA: Florida | collected 2016-08-05
GGGTGAAACGCAGTGAAACCCAACATGATGGAGAGATGGTGGCGTTGGGTTTCGTACCTCCACCCAACCTACTTCCCAAAACCGCAGCCATGTAGGTTGGGTGAAACGCAGTGAAACCCAACATGATTGAGAGATGGTGGCTAAATTTAATGGGGGTGAGAGTTGGCTAGACCTATGGCTTGGGAAATGTGGTTGAGTCCGTGGTCTTCTAGTTTGTGTAGGAGTCCGGTGAGAAGACGACGTACCATGAGAGGACCTTCGTAAACCCATCCGGTGTATACTTGAAGGAGACTAGCGCCAGCGGTGATTTTTTCCCAAGCGTCGTCGGCGGTGAAAATGCCACCAACGCCAATGATGGGAATTTCGCCGTTGGTTTGTTCCCATATATGGCGAATGACGGCGGTAGACCTTTCGCGTAGGGGTGCGCCACTAATTCCGCCGGCTTCGGAAGTTATGGGGTTTCCGGTTTGGGGTAGCCATTGGGTTTTTAGGTGGTCTCGACTAATGGTGGTGTTGGTGGCAATGATACCCGCTAGGTTATGGGTTCGGGCTAGTTTGATTATATCATCGATCGCCTCCCATTCTAGGTCGGGGGCAATTTTTACTAACAGGGGCTTCGATGGTGCTATGTTTTCCTGTTGTAGAACTGTTAGGATTTGATTGAGTTCTGTGCTCGCTTGTAGCGATCGCAAACCGGGGGTATTGGGTGAGGAAACATTCACCACAAAGTAATCACCTAGGTCTCGCAATAGCTGGAAACTCCCCAGATAGTCGCTGGCTGCTTCCTCTAGGGGCGTGATTTTCGATTTTCCTAAGTTAATGCCTAGGGGTATTGTGGGAGCTAGGGTAGAAGGGGTATAATTCTGTAAACGGTTGGCTAGGGTGGCAGCGCCTTGGTTATTAAACCCCATACGATTTAACACTGCTTCATCTTCTAGTAGCCGAAACAAACGGGGGCGCGGGTTTCCGGGTTGAGGGTGTAGGGTGACAGTACCTAATTCGGTACAGCCAAAGCCAAAACTTCCCCATAACCCCGCCGCCACGCCGTCTTTATCAAAACCAGCGGCTAACCCCACGGGATTAATGAAATTTAGCCCCCACAGGGTTTGTTGGAGTCGGGGGTCAACTAGGCTAAATCGAGGCTGTAGTTGGGATTCTAGCCAGGATAGGGGAAGGTTTGATTTGTGGGTGTCTATCCAATGGAGAAGTTCCAAGGTTTGATGATGGGCCCACTCTGGATCGACTTTCAGGCCTTTAAATAAAATCGGTTTCAGCAGGGATTGATACAGATCCACAAGCTACTACTACCCCCTAATTGACGACAATCAGCCAGATGGCTAAAATTTAGTGCATCTGCGACAGAAATTCAACCTCTGGTGGTATATGATTTTAAACTGAGTCGGGAACCAATCGGGTTGAAGGAACTGGGAAGGGTTGATTATGGACAATTTGCTACTATCGACTATATGTTGATATCACTGCGGATCGAAAATTTTGCCTTAATTGACCACCTGGACCTGGAATTGGGACCTGGGTTAAATGTGTTTACGGGGGAAACTGGGGCGGGTAAGTCGATTATTTTGGATGCAGTTGATGCGGTTTTGGGGGGAAAGGTCGATCGCCGTAGTATTCGTACAGGTTGCGATCGCGCGATTTTGGAGGCTTGCTTTGAGGTTAACCCGGATCTGATAGACTGGTTTCGAGAACAGGAAATTGACCTGGTAGATGGTTCCCTGGTGGTCTGTTGTCGGGAATTGGTGGTAAATCAGGATAAGTTTCGCAGTAAATCCCGATTAAATGGGATTTTGGTCAGTCGTACTATCATAGATGGTCTGCGCGATCGCTTTGTGGAAATTACCGCCCAAGGTCAGACGGTACAGTTGGGTAAACCTGCACTACAACGGGAATGGTTAGACTTGTATGGGGGAAGCAATACAATTGGCTTGCGCGAAAGGGTTAGCGAGGCTTATACGCGCGCTAGGGAGGTGCAAAACGCCCTCCAGAAGCGCCGCCAAGACTCGCAGCAACGGCTACAGCGTATAGATTTATTGCAATATCAAATTAAGGAACTGCAAAATGCTAATCTGACGGATGCGGGGGAGTTGGATGAGCTACAACAGGAACAACAGCGCCTCAGTCATGTGGTGGAGTTACAGCACCAGAGTTATGGGATTTATCAAGCCCTCTATCAGAATGATAAGGGAGAGGTGGCGGCGGCGGATCTATTGAGTCGGGCGGAAACTGTGTTGCGGGACTTGGTGGAATATGACTCGCAACTGCAACCTATTTTGGCTATGGTGGAAGATGCTTTAGCCCAAGTGACGGAAGCGGGACAGCAAATAGGGCGCTATGGTGAACAGTTGGAGTCGGACCCGGAAAGACTCCAGGAGGTGGAAGACCGCATTGCTGACCTTAAACAGATTTGTCGGAAATATGGTCAGACTTTGGCGGAGGTGATGGATTATTATAGTGCCATTGAGGAGGAGTTGGTGCAACTGGAGGATGGGGAAAATTCCCTGGAAACTCTGGAGAAGGCGTATTCTGAGGCGCAGGGGGAACTTAAACAAGCCTGCGACCTTCTCAGGGGGGAACGTGAAAAAATCGCCCGTGGTCTGGAAATTCATCTGATTCAGGAGTTGAAGCCTTTGGCTATGGATAGTGTGCGGTTTCAGGTGGAAATTACGCCGACTTCACCATCACCAATGGGGGCTGACCAGATACAATTCTGTTTGAGTCCTAATCCGGGTGAACCGATTCAACCTTTGAGTGAGACGGCTTCTGGGGGGGAAATGAGTCGGTTTCTGTTGGCGCTAAAAGCCTGCTTTTCCCAAATTGAGGGGTCGGGAACTTTGGTTTTTGATGAAATTGATGTGGGGGTGTCGGGACGGGTGGCTACGGCGATCGCTCAAAAATTATACCAGCTTAGTGATTATCATCAGGTTCTGTGTGTGACTCATCAACCTCTGGTGGCGGCTATGGCGGATCATCATTTTCGGGTGGCGAAGGTGGTGATTCCTAATCCTAACCTAAGTCTGGGGGGGTCTACGGAGGAGGAGGCTGTTAAACAGCGGACGGTGGTGCGGGTAAGGGCTCTGGATACTCCGGGGCGGCGGGAAGAATTGGCTCAGTTGGCCAGTGGGCGATCGGTTCAAGAGGCGATCGCTTTTGCGGAGTCATTACTGACCCAAGCGGCTACCCTCCGTCAACCCAGGACACCACCTTTGACACCGACTCAAGCCCTTTGAGAGAGTTCCTAGGTTCTAGCAGTTTATGTTATCGTCAAGATTGTCAAGCCGCCCATGCGAATTTTAGTTACTATTCCCCACTTTTTTAACTCCCAGGGAGATGCTACCCACGGGTCTCTCAGCAAGGACCCGCGACCAAGGTTAATTGGATTAACGATGGGTTTAACGGCATTGCGGGCACTGTATGACCAACGTCAATGTATTATTGATATTGGTAAATGTGAGGCTTTTGGGGTTAATCATGCTCAGGATAATAGGGTTGATATTCTCCTTTGTACTACCCAGGATTGTCACCTGCTTAATCAATTGCAACTTCCCCCTGAGTTTTACCGCCATTGTCCGACGGAAGCGGAACCGATGAAATTGGGGTTTGAGTGTCAGGACTTACTGCGATCGGGTCTGGGAAAGTATGATTATTATTGTTATCTGGAGGATGATTTAATTCTCCATGACCCGTGGTTTTTTGTCAAGTTGGCTTGGTTTAATGCTTATGCGGGGGATGATTGTCTTTTGCAGCCTAACCGTTATGAAGTATCCCCCTACGGACTTATTAATAAAGCCTATGTTGATGGGGATTTATTACCCCATGTGACGGCGAAGTTTCAAAATATACGCGATCGCCCCCAATTGGTGGGTAAGGTGATGGAGCAACCCATTCAATTTAATCGCAGTTTAAACCCCCACGCTGGCTGTTATTTTCTCAACAATAACCAGATGGAACATTGGGTCAAACAACCTTATTTTTTAGACCGAGATAGCAGTTTTGTGGGTCCCCTGGAAAGCGCGGCAACTCTGGGAATTATGAAGAGTTTTAGGATTTATAAACCTGCCCCGGCTTATGCGAACTTTTTGGAAATTCAGCATTTTGGCTCGACTTTTTTAAATCTCATTGGTAAGCAGGTGAAGTTAGGAAATTCCCCCCACCAAACCCATGGAGAAGTGGAAGGTTAATTGATGGGAAATATCTTCTACTGACACTGTTTCCCTACCCTACCCCCTCATTAACAAGACTTCACCCTGGGGGCTTTTTAAGACTCGGTTTTCTCGCCTTTCCCTCCCCTTTTGGGGAATTGGTAGGGTATGACTTTGGAAAATCACAAAATGCGATCGGCATTCCCTAGCCGTTTCCGTCCCCTTGTGCTTAATTGGTAGGGTTGGACTCCCCTAACGACCTGAGACGTACCCTGGTCATCAAATAATATTATGTTTCCGTCCCCTTGCGGGGAATTGGTAGGGTTGGACCCCGTAGGAGGCGGAACATACTGGGTTCAGGATTTAGAAAATGTTTCCGTCCCCTTGCGGGGAATTGGTAGGGTTGGACTTTTATTGTTGTAATTTGAGGAAAATAAAATGGGCTTCAAAGTTTCCGTCCCCTTGCGGGGAATTGGTAGGGTTGGACTGAAAATGGCATAAACCTCCTTTAATCTATATAAAAGTTTCCGTCCCCTTGCGGGGAATTGGTAGGGTTGGACACAGTATAGTAAGCTTTTTAAAAGAAAAATTAGAATTAACAGTAGTTTCCGTCCCCTTGCGGGGAATTGGTAGGGTTGGACTAGGTCTGTCGTGGCAAATCTACGCCCCTCGGGGTATGTGGTTTCCGTCCCCTTGCGGGGAATTGGTAGGGTTGGACACCAAACCAAAGCAAAAACGCAAGCCCCAAAAAAAGCGAAACGTTTCCGTCCCCTTGCGGGGAATTGGTAGGGTTGGACATATTTTCCAACCAAGAGAGAGCGGCCTCTCTATTTTGGAGTTTCCGTCCCCTTGCGGGGAATTGGTAGGGTTGGACTGGTTCCCTGTGATGCAGCCACAACACGCTTTTTAGTTTCCGTCCCCTTGCGGGGAATTGGTAGGGTTGGACTGGGTGGGGTGGGAGTATGTAGAAGACAAACGGAAGATAGAGTTTCCGTCCCCTTGCGGGGAATTGGTAGGGTTGGACCGCCGGGTAAAATCGATGGGCTCTTCGGTGCTAAGACGTTACGCGCGTTTCCGTCCCCTTGCGGGGAATTGGTAGGGTTGGACCCTGGCAAACGCCAGAAGCGTTTCAGCATCATTTTCGGGAAGTTTCCGTCCCCTTGCGGGGAATTGGTAGGGTTGGACTTGATAGGCAGAGTGTTTGATGGGCATTTAGATACCGATGTCGAGTTTCCGTCCCCTTGCGGGGAATTGGTAGGGTTGGACCCTAAGTTTGTGTGCCGCATAAAGGACAGTAACAGTAAAAGATTTAATGTTTCCGTCCCCTTGCGGGGAATTGGTAGGGTTGGACCCTTCCAATTTTAAGAGGAAGGGTAGTCGGATTTTCAAAGGAGGGTTTCCGTCCCCTTGCGGGGAATTGGTAGGGTTGGACAGGCCCCCTTCTACAAGTGGCAGGAGAAGCAATTCTCGTGTTTCCGTCCCCTTGCGGGGAATTGGTAGGGTTGGACTAGGGGGCCAGCCGCCCCCTTGCGTAAGTCTTCGATGACTTCCGGGTTTCCGTCCCCTTGCGGGGAATTGGTAGGGTTGGACTTCTTCTTCATAATTTTTACTATTCTCTATGTTATATTTATTGTTTCCGTCCCCTTGCGGGGAATTGGTAGGGTTGGACAAGAAAAACTGCTAGGGAACTAAGGAGCTAAAAATAAAATAAAAGTTTCCGTCCCCTTGCGGGGAATTGGTAGGGTTGGACGGGGGCAATCGAAAGAGGAAAAGCATCAGTTGCATTCCTATCCGAGTTTCCGTCCCCTTGCGGGGAATTGGTAGGGTTGGACGATCCACGAAGGAGACTCCGACGGAGACGGAGATGAATTGTTTCCGTCCCCTTGCGGGGAATTGGTAGGGTTGGACTCCAGATAATGGAGCAGTTCAACCAGGCAGAATGTATATACTTGTTTCCGTCCCCTTGCGGGGAATTGGTAGGGTTGGACGCTGGTGACATGGATGAAGTACAAAGACTTCTGGGTAGTGATGAGTTTCCGTCCCCTTGCGGGGAATTGGTAGGGTTGGACAACGCGATCAAGGAAATACCCGAAATTGAAATGGTGATTCGTGGTTTCCGTCCCCTTGCGGGGAATTGGTAGGGTTGGACAACAGAAAATTTCATTTTAGCAACAGGCAAAAAAGTCACACGTTTCCGTCCCCTTGCGGGGAATTGGTAGGGTTGGACTTTTTGCACCACACACGATTATCGGTTGTTCCAGACGTTTCCGTCCCCTTGCGGGGAATTGGTAGGGTTGGACCAAAATATAGAAATGGCTATCGAGTCAGCACTAAGGGGAAGTTTCCGTCCCCTTGCGGGGAATTGGTAGGGTTGGACCCTGAAGCCGAACACGGCACGCGGGAAAAAAAACGTGCAGTTTCCGTCCCCTTGCGGGGAATTGGTAGGGTTGGACTTATTTATTTATTTATTTATTTATTTATTTATTTATTTGACAGGATTGTTTCCGTCCCCTTGCGGGGAATTGGTAGGGTTGGACCCTATACCTTTGGAAACCTTACAGTATGCGGTTTTCAAGGTGCGTTTGCGCGAGAACACGTAGAAGGTGCTTAACAAAACTTTACAGGCTTGTTTGGCGCGAGTAAATTCGTTTGTTTTGCGATGTTTTTATATTATCAGGAGTTGTGCGAGACTGTCAACCCCCCAAAAAACAAATTTCTCTTTTTTTAGCTCAAGTTTATATCAGGTTTCTGTTGTATCCTCGTCGCGCCATATTATTAAAAACTGCAATATAACTTTACATTGCTGAAAATCATTGACTCAAGGGCATTTCAGCCCCAAAGCCATCAAAATTGGGACGATCGCCACCCTTACAAAATGAGAAAGTCTGGTGGTTCGTAAGGAAGCGGTCCCCCGTAGACCTTAACCTGAGCTTTAGTCGAGGGATTGAGGGGATAAGCCCGCAGACTATCCTTTTCTAAATTCAAAACCTTCAGCCACCGCTTATTCAATAAGTCCTCCAGAATTTTTTCCTCCAGGGGACACTCAAACACCGAATACTGAACCCGCTGACACCGCGCCTCCAACAACTTCGCCAACTTGTTGCGGCGCTTGTCGTCTCTTACGTCGTAGCAAACCAACCAAAAATTCGCCATAATGATATCCTTCTAAAGACTTGAGAGTAGGGGATCTGATGCACCGATGATTTCACCGAAAAATAAAAGCCTCATAGTCCAAGCGAGTTTCTACCAAACAACGACCGAGCGATCGCCCCTGCTCCAAAAGGATCTGACTTAGTTTAAGTTTCCGATGTTGTGGGGGATATAGGATAGAATCCTGGAGTTGGCGTTCCAACTGTCCCAAGTACAGCTTTTTCGCCGTTTGTCCCAACCATATCCCCTCCTCCTCCCCTGGTGCGGGTTCAAAATCATTAGGATCAATCAACCCGCTGTTAATTAAAGCGATCGCCACCCGATCAACCACTACCGGGCGAAATTCCTCCATCAAATCTAGTACCAAATTGGGGCGAAATGGGGCGTTTGCATGGAAAAACCCCAAATAAGGGTCAAACCCCGCCTGAACAGTAGCCGCAAATACCCGCGCCAACAAAACCCCATAACCCCAACTCAATAGCGCATTAACGGGATCTTTAGGTGGGCGGCGGTTACGTCCGGTGAACTTCCACTCTGGGGGGAACCAGTGGGTTAGCCCTTGGAAATAAATACGGGCGCAGACCCCCTCAACTCCCATTAATTCATTGCGATCAAGGGGAGTTTCTGTCTGTTTGAGCCGGGGAAGGTAGGAGGCGATCGTGTCGATCGCTTCAGTTAATTGGGTGATTTTACCCTGAGTTTCGCGGTTGCGTCGCTGAAGAAGGTATCGCTGGTTACGGACTTTCCCCAAAATTAGCTTTTGGGCGATCGCCATGCTGAAGGTCGTATCGAGGGCGCGATATTGGGCGAGTCTTACCGTCGGGTTGGTGTGAAAGTGTCCCTGGAGACGGCCGCGAAACCGTCCGTCTTGGCGTAGAAAAATGGTTTCGATGCCACGATCAAGAAGTTGGGCGATCGTGCTATCGGTTAACTGAACCCCTGGAAGTATGACCACTAAATCAACTTCGGCTAGGCGGCAAGTTGTGGAACCTTTGGATTGCTGAATTATTACAGTTCTTTTGGTAATCATGCAATATGGTTTCCCAGTCCCCCCTCCCCCCTGGGATTCCGATTTAGGGTCAGGGTAATCTTGCCGGCTATTTCCCTGCTGTAATTATCGCACCTTTGGGATGATTTACTGTCATCACCTATACAGTCTTAATTGTCGGGATTTCTCTAGCCGGAGGAATGGTTAGCGATCGCGTCATTTTATCTCTGTTGCGGCGCAATGGTTGGGAAATGCTCATGTCCGATGATCCAGAATTGTATACCCAAATTGCAACCGCCAACGCCACCCCCCCTCTCTCCCAGAAATGATCAAATAAAAATCCCTGGGGTGGCGGCTGAGTCACCCCAGGTTAAATCGATGGGATTTACAAGGTAAATTTACTGGCTAAATTCCTGTTTGAGATGAATAGCAATGGTATTGGTTTCGGCGAGATTTCGTCCGGTGGTCTGGATGCAAATACCATAACCCGCATCTGTCCAAGTTAGCACAAATTCCACAATTCCCTTGGGATAGGTGCGGCGAATTGGTGTTTTTTGCTTAGGGTTAAAAGGCAGAGAGTTGACAATACTTTTTACATAGGGCGATCGGCTAACTTTTTGAGAAAAAGCCATCAATACATCTTTGCCATGGTCATCTCGCAAACTGATATTTTTTGCGTCGGGTTTAGTGTCATCTTGGGGAATTATCTCTAAAATTGTGGTTTGCTGTTTGGCGAATTGTAGGCGCGATCGCTCATTAAAGAGTACCCCCATGGCGGACAAACTAATCAAATCATCCTCCCGGTCTACCAAAGATGATAAATAGGGGTCGTCGATAGGAAATTCCAGTTGGGAGACTCCGGCGGTTTGTTCAGTTTCCAGACATTCAAACAGCAAATAGTTATTTAGCCAAAAAGCTAAATCGAGGGCGATCGGTTGGGGGGGTAATTCGATGACTTCGGAAAATTTCTCGAATAGGTAATAGACCGGAATTCCTAGGGCTTGTCCAATCATTCCCGCGAAGGAAATTTGGGCTTTATATCCACCAGTCGCATTAATGGCGATCGCTTCCGGGGAAAACGTGCGAACCTCGGTGCTAATTTCCTTAACCAAATTTTTCAAGCCTTTTTGTCGAAAATCCTGGACGCTATCATCACGCAGTCCCGTCAAAACTCGATATTCTACCTGTTGAAAATTGAGGGGATTTCTGGTATAATCAAAATACAGTTTAAGCAGATTTCCCATGGCTCTGCCATCATCAGTATCTGATACCAAAAATATCAGACGGTTGCGATCTGCCAAAAATCCTTTATCACAAATACTGGCGATCGAGTTAATTTCCGCCCCACAAAGGCGATCGGTATTCTTACGTTCCAGCAGCAGAAGCGATAACTGTTTCCAGTTTTGGGCTTTTAAAGCCTCTTGAATAGCCGCATCATCACAGTATTTAAGGTTATTCAGCAGGCTAGTTCCCACGGTGCAAATGAGTGTATTTCTCATGATATTCTCCAAAATTTTCAATTATGGATTATTATTGACATCTGGCTCTGTTCCATAGCGACGCAAAGTTAACTGACCATCTGACGATGTACAGCTTATGCGAATACCTTGTGTTACCCGAAAGTGAGCAATTCCTCCCTTGTTTGTGTAAACTTCATATAAAACTCCTCCATCTTGTTTCAACGGACCAGTGTTACCTTGATGCTTGCTCAATAAATAAGAAACCTTAGCCAAGGTTTCTTGCAGCTTGACTTTCTCTTTAGAATTGCGAATAGTTTGATAATCGCTGCGGAAAGAATCTTGGTAAATCAATCTTGGGAATGACAGTAAATCCTGTGAAAGCAATTCTGATTTAGACTGATTCCAAATCAAACGCCCCCAATTAGACAATGTGACTTCATCTTCAACCTGATAAAGTAATGCTTCCCGAGAATCGTTAATTTCAGACAATTTTATCCAAGCCCCGGCTGACATTAACGCAAACTGCATTGGGTCAATTCCTGACGTATCAAACTGAAGTGGAAGGCGAGGAATTTTGATCAGCTCTGATTGGGGACTTTCAAAAATATAAACAATTTCATCAGCGTAAAACATTCCAATGGTGTTCAAGTATGCTTGTAAGCTCTTAAATCCTCCCACCAAATTAAAACAAATCCGATCTTGAGCTTCCTTATGACCGGGAATCGTATTTTCGAGCCATTCAAGGATACTGTCAATGCCATTGCCAAATTCTTCTGTGTCGGCAGTCGAAAGTTTATCGGGGGTATAAATTTGGGCCAAAATTCCTTGGCTCTCTAAAAAACTTTTGACGACTTCAGACGTTTGTATTCCCTGGGCAGTATCCGTAGAAATCAGCCAATGTGAATCCATTCGTGCATCCGACAAATTGCCATCATAGATCCCATAAATTCCATTGAGTTCTGCACTGGCTCTTCGGATACCTGGAACTGTACTGCTTTGCAAAATTGCCGTCGCGCGATCGCTAAGTGTCTCAATAATTTGTAGAATTTCAGGATTCAAATTATCTCGTTGTACATTGGCAGAATCCCGTAATAAGGCATACCAATTTTTTTCTGCCTCATTACTCCGATCAATTTGATTAGTTAACAGACTGGTTCCAACGGTTGACAAAACAAAACGACGCATTTTTTTCTCCTAATTAACGTTTTCTTTTCTGTTGATTACTTTTTTGTTGGGAGGATTTAGGTTATGAAGGTTTTGCTCGTTCAGTTGCAGCAGATGTGGGGGCATTTCCCCGACCTTGTGCCGCTTTTTGATTTGTGCGAGATTTCAGAGGTAAGCTCTTGCCACTCTCTAAACTCGGCAAACTCCAAAGATCTCCACCTTCATTGTCTGTGAACCATTCATAGTTTTTGCCTTCGGGATCTATTTTGGCATTGGTACGGGGATAGTGAATGGGAGAACCATCATTAAAACCTGTAGAACTTCGCAAAAAGGCAGCAATGAAAGATACCTTTTCAAAAGATTTACCGCTACCGTATATTTGCTGTACTGCATTTTGATAGTCACGAATACAAACAGATGGATCTAGAGATGTCGGAGTGATAGGAGTGAGCGATCGATAAAACTCTCGCCAATCCTGACCTGTTCGCCAATCGCTATTTTCTAGATCGATATCGAGCCGTACACTTCCAAACCCTAATGGCTTACCGCCTCCCAGTCGATGATGAGAGTTGTTGGGTAAGCTGAGGAGCCACAATAAGCCACCCAGTTCCACATTCGATAAATTGCTAACATCGATATCAAACGTAAACTCAGTTCCGGGATTAACCCAACCTGTGATCGAGCGGTTCTGGGAATCTCGTTCATTCTCTCCACTGTGACGACGGTATTCTTGATAGTAGCCGTTGATATCATCTGTTCGATGTTTAGCAGGATTGTCCCAGTAGCCTTCTGGTAAATGATTGTGATGGGGATAAACCTTACGACCCCGCAAACCGCGATCGCGACTTTCGTAACCATGCTCTTTGTATTCTCCTTTCTCGATCGCCTTACCGTTTTTATCCTCCGCACAGTAGAATCGCGTTTGTGCCGGTTTGGGCTGTCCGAGAATAGCTAACGGAACTCCTGACTTGCCAAAATGAGCGATCGCTTTCTCTTTCGAGGTTTGACACTGAACGCTATGAACTCGAAGATGACCTTTATACGAGCCTTTGCCATTTTGTTTGACCCAGCCAAACACGCGATCGGCGGGTGAAAGTTCTTGTTTGTTTTCTGCGGGGTGCAAACTTTTAGGCAACAGGTCTTCCGGCTTAACATCGTAAAGCCGTCGAGAAATTGTCACCGGTTGAAGCGCAACAATATCGGTATGGTGTAAATTATCAAGATCGTAACCTTTTTGAAGTTCGACATAACAGAGAGTCCCCTCTTGTAACTTCGCTTCGCTCTTCTCGTAAACATGACGCGACCAAGCCGTTTCTCCCGGTTTATTTCCTAAATAAGCACTGGGAGATATTCCTTTTTTGTCACGCTCTGCCAGGTCTTTTTCGTGAGTTTTCTGGTAGTCAGCAATGAGATCTTCCCAAAGTTCAACAATGTTGTCGTTGACTTTTACCGACACATCAGAGCCATTTTGAATAAAGACTCGCTCATTCTGCTTTCCGCCAATATTCGCACCCGTCACGCAAACCCAGCCAAGTTTCCAATCACCACCCGGAATATTGTCATCCCACCGTTGAATTTGGGTAACTTTACCTTTGCTGAGTTGAACGCGAACGCGAACGCCATGTTGAGGTAAGCCTTTCGTTGAATTATACTTCAAGGCTTGATGCTTTTCTCCTTTATCAGGAGATTTTCCATATTTATCATAACGTGGTAATTTCGCTGCACCACCGACACAGCTAGATTCTTCTAAAATTCGCAAGTATAAATCATGTCCACGTTTCTCGACACGAGCAGGTTTTGCAGTCGTTCCTTCTGTCGCGGACATCCGATAAGCCAACCGCTTATCATGTTTAAAAAAGACTGAAAGCCGAGAATTTGTGACAGCCTCATAAGCCGATCGCAGCATTCCTTTAATCGAAGTGGGTGGCAAGTAAGGTTTACCATCTGCACCTAATCGCACCGGATAGGTTTTATGATCCTTGTTTTCAGTCATTTCCGAAGCATCAGGAATCAATAGTGGTGTGATCGTTTTGAGTTTGACTGAAATCCGTCCCGTCCAGCGATCGGAATGATAGCATCCGTGTCCGACTGGTTTGCGATCGCCTAATTCTGGATCGTCAGTTTTGCGAGGTGGTGCCGGAACAAAATTGTAGGGATTGTGGAAGTTCTTCGGATTCACATTCTTGGGAGCTTCTGAGGCTTCAGACGATGCTTCTGGGAGAGTATCCCGATCCCAAGGTTGACCTTCCTCACGCATTTTTAAGATGCGATCGCCCTCTTCTTCAAACAAGACTTTGACAGTCAATGTCTGCATCGTTGTTTTGACTTTTTGAAGGAGTGCTATGGAAATTTGTTCTTCAGGAATGCTGGTAAAAGGTTTCTGCACAAATTGTCCTTTTGAGTTTGTATAAGAAAACTCAAAACTTCTATTTGAATTTCCTTTTTTATTGATTTTAACTTTGACTTTGACGTTGCCAAGACTCATCATTTTGCCTCCAATTTAACTAAACGTTCTTCGATAACTGAAAAATTGCCAAAATTGTCGTCAATCTTAGCCAAATACTCCAGAGTCCAAAGGTAAACTCGTTGCTTTTCCTTCAGCTTCCCATCTAAAGGAATATCCAATTTACCAATCCGGGCTTCTGCCAACCGTTGCCAGCCTTGAGTTGTGACAGTATTAGTTGCTTCTCCCCACAGTAAATATTGCTGCTGGAGCCGTTCGCATTCGATTGGTTCATGGGAATAAAATCCTTGAATAGACTGTTCCGATTCCGACAAAAGCACCGCTTCCCCTTCACCATCCAAACGGTTTAACCAGCGCAACTCGCAGTTTTGGTTAAACACTCGCGCCTCAAATACATCCTCTAATAATTGGGAATCGATCGCACTCCCGTCAGACTTTCTCAACTGAGTCTCGCTCAATTTGGCAATCTGACAGCTACTCGGTGAGTACAACAGTGCGATCGCACCTTCGAGACAGTTTTGGCAAGATTCAACAGCTTGATCCAGCCTCATCGGTTGACTGCTGCTGTAACTATGTAATGTCGTTGTTTCTGTTTGGGTCATTCTCTCTCCTTTTATATATATTAAAAACTCAAAAACAGATGTTGGGTTTCGTTATCTCAATTCCACCCATCAAAGTCAGATGTTGGGTTTCGTTACCTCAACCCAACCTACAAAAGTTAGTGCGATCGCACCTTCGAGACAGTTTTGGCAAGATTCAACAGCTTGATCCAGCCTCATCGGTTGACTGCTGCTGTAACTGTGTAATATCGTTGTTTCTGTTTGGGTCATTCTCTCTCCTTTTATATATATTAAAAACTCAAAAACAGATGTTGGGTTTCGTTACCTCAATTCCACCCATCAAAGTCAGATGTTGGGTTTCGTTACCTCAACCCAACCTACAAAAGTTAGTGCGATCGCACCTTCGAGACAGTTTTGGCAAGATTCAACAGCTTGATCCAGCCTCATCGGTTGACTGCTGCTGTAACTGTGTAATATCGTTGTTTCTGTTTGGGTCATTCTCTCTCCTTTTATATATATGAAAGTCAGATGTTGGGTTTCGTTACCTCAACCCAACCTACAAAAGTTAGTTGGTTTTTATCCATTCTTGCCAAGCTACGGTTAACTCTAGCAGTAATTCATCATCAAGATTGGATATATCAAAATTTGACGAATCAGATTTCATTGAAATTTCTCCCTTTAAACCTGGTAAATTATTAATGTCGCCACTCGCGTTTAATTTCATGTCCGTCACTGCTACAGTTCCCATACCGCGATTTGTGCCGTAACCAATGGGAATCTTGCGATCGGCAAAATCGCGCAACACAAAAAGCAACAGTGCGATCGCCGGTTTAACCAAATCTTTGTGATACTTATTTAATCGCGCCAAATCCACCTGCAAACCGATCGCCTCCCACTCCACGCCAATCGGTTCCAAAACACTGTAAAGCATCCCGTCCGCTGCGCCTCCCGTCCAGCGATCGACCGCAACGTGCATAGCAGGTTGGAGCTTTTTATAGGGATTGTCTTTACCTCCGATCGCCTGTTTAAGTGGTTCTTTTAAATCCTTCGTCATATCCGTCGCATTTTCTACATTTGACCAAGCTGTTACCGACATCGGCATCGTGGCATAACAATCATCAATCGAAAGTATCCCGATCTGTCCGTTAGATGTCGCCTTTCCATTGTTAGATGTCGCCGAATTTTTTTCAGCCGAACCAAACAAAACATCGACCAAAGGAACTTGTAACTGTTTGTCAAACTTCAGGTCTTTTTTAGAAATATCGACTTGACAAACGGTCCGCACAATGCGTTCGGCGTGGGCGCGAAGTACCCCCTTAATAGAACTGCCAGGAATCACGAATCGCACGCCGGAATCCACCTGACTCACCAGGGGAAGCATATCGATCGCAATCCCATCACCTTCCGCTTTCACCATCACCGGATCGCGAGGTTTCCAGGCAATTTCAACGTTTAACTTAGACGGAGATTGATATTCATATTGAGCTTTTATTTCTTGCCAATTTTGGACTTCTCCCCCCTCAATCAAGGCAACAAACAGACCCTCTGCATTGTTGAGAGATTGTTTTTCAATCTTCAGGTTGTGCAGTTGAACTCGTCCGAGTCCCCGTGTTTTCGCCGCACCAATGCGGATGTCGCCCAGCTCCAGTGCTTGCAGTAGTTGCCAGAGTTCGGCGGGAGCTTCATCACTCTGAGCATCGAATGTAATATTGAGCGGAACTTTGACCCCTTTCGGCAAAATAGCGCGGCTGTATTTAAAGCGATCGGCTGCCGTTCCCGTTTGGCGATCGATTCCCACCCCTTCGCGGATTTCGACAGTCTTGTTTCCCGTAATTTCAGCATCGTCAATGATAATGAAACTCGCGCCGTGTTTGTCGCTTTCGTGGTCGCCCCAAATGTCTTTGATTTGTCCTTTATTCTCGTCGCCGAGTAAGCTATCCATCCATCCCCGAAAGGCTCCCGCTAAACTCGTCCCCGGAATGTAATAGTTGCCGCGACCGTTAACCGCTAAGGCTAAATCAGTATCCGCATCACCCCCTACACCACCCACATGGATGGGGGTTTTTGCTATTAATGTGCCACTAATTTTCCAGCGTATTTTAATTTTTCGTGCCATGGTTTATTCCATCCCCTTAGATTGTACTTTTTCTAGGTCACGTTTGTGGCTGCGAATCATGGCATCCACCAAAGTCCTAACCGCTTCAGCCCATAAGTCTGCTTGCAGTTTAGTTTTCCCATTTTCGGTGATCGTTAAGCCTTTCGATAATTCATCAACATCCAATATTTGCCAGATTTTATTGAAATCTGTAACAAGATTTTTGATATCATCAAGGCTCTTTCCTGGCCATTTTTCTTTTCGGTTTTCGACTTTTTGAATTGCCTGAATCCACTGATTAACGGAATTTGACTTGTTTTGATCCGTCAATTTCCCCATCACCGATCGCAATCCTCCTAATTGACTCATTGGGGGCTGACTGTCTTCGTCAGAAATGCTAATTCCGAGGATTTCTTGCCGTTTATTAGCCTCCGCAGCAATGGCGACAGCTTTGTTTTGAATCGCTTCTCGCCATGCCGCTGTTTCAATCATCCGAGCATAATCAAAAACTGCATTAGAAACTTTCTTGTTGTTACCAGAATTGGAGGACTTAGACAAAATGACTGAATTATTTTTGGTATCTTGGGATGCTTTATTCTTGCGCTTCAAATCCGACAGTTTTCTATTCAAAAGCGGGTCATTAAACAGAATTTGTCCGTACCCTTCCGCTCGGCGATCGCCTATTCCTTTTGCTTCTAATTCGGCGAGTTTTTGGGGAGCGATCGCGCCTTCTTTCACATCATAAACGATACAACTTCCAGCTTGCCAACCCACCATCGAGGGACGAGGTAAACCCCAGCGAACCTGCCAAGATTCCGTCCGACGCTGACGCAGCATCATTGATAATAAACCATCAATTTCACGTTCTTTTAGGTCTTCTGGTTTTAATCCCAACTCACCAGCCAAGGCATTTTTGAAATCATCAGGATCGACGGTTGGATTTAGTCGTTTTCCACGCATCAAAATATCAGAAACAAACCATACATAAAGGCTTGAATCACTTCCTGCCTGTTTTGTGATTTGTTCTGGAGACTCAACCTCAATATTTATCGCGCCATATTGGTCTTTTTTAGATTGTCCAATCCGAGTGTTTCCGGCTAATTTCTGGAACCAGTTCTTATCTTTTCCAGCGAGATGTTTTTGGACACTATCGGGAATCCTCAACTCGGCTCGAAATGTGAGTCCGGCGGGAATCGCTTCGTAACTGTAAATGCCACCCACCTCGCGAGTCGGACGTTGAACTTCATCCTTGATGGTGTTGTGGGTGTACAACTCGAAATCAATTTTTTGGTATTTCGGTAATTCGGAATTATTCAATTGACCGAGATAACCCCCCCGTTCGCCTTTTAATTGAGTGTCATTGGGTTCGGATTCTTGAAAACGGTTGTAAACATTTTTACCTTGACCCAGCCCACCATCGAGCTTTTCTCCAAACAAACAAAATGGTGTTGGACGGCTCGCCACATCACCAATTTCAATGGTGGCATTGGTAATAACGAGATGGTTTTGAGCGATCGCCTGACTGACATCGAGTGTGTCCCCGAGTTTTTTGTGCAGGTATCGCAACAGATACCGACCGGGAATATAATCGAGACATTTGACCACGTTTCCAACAGTTCGAGCGGGTAAAACTAGGGGCGATCGCGTTTTGATTTTGAGGGGAACTTTATACCAAATCTCCGTCTGTTGCAAGTTGGTTGTTGCTGTAGAACTCGGCAACTTGTCAGGTTTAACATCAGGACAGTCCTGTATACCGGCATGATTTTTCTGGAACCACTCCAGCCAATCTTTTTCTTTTTCATCAACTTTAATTTCACAGCTCCCGACTCCTCGGCGGCGTTTTCCTCCCAAGCGATTGACCATTTTTGCCCCCGCTATCAGCAGAGCGTAACAAACTTGTTGAACCCTTTGCAGTTCTGCTGGGTCTGTGATGGATGTCGTTTCAGAAAAATTGAGTTCAAACCCTGCAGTTAACACCGCATCCATGCGAACCACTTCTTCAAAGCGGAGACAGTCCGGTTTTGCCGAACCCGTTTTGGCATCAATGGAAACGCCAGGTTTGATAAATGCGATCGCCTGTTGCAGTTTGGGTTTTTCCCCCAAAGCATCTCTTAATGTGCGATCGAGATGTGCCGATCGAATCGAGAGAGATGCGGGACGAGGTTCCTCTTCTATTACTCCTTTAGCCAAAGCAGGCTGATCGCCAAATAGAAAGTTAACCCAGTCGTTCCACTTTCCAGACAAATCGCCATCTAACGCCTGGGCAACTTGTTCGCAGCCATCGCGCAAAATACCCGTCAATGTTTTCGCGGGAATGTAGGGTAAACCATCGGCATCCCGTTGCACGATGCTATCAATTTCACCTCGGCCGGAGCCGGAGCCAACGTGCCAATCACTTTTCATCGTGATGGTCAAAATCAAGTTTTGGGGTAAAGTTGGGATTACGTTACTCATTGAAAATTCTCCATTTTACTGTTCCGAGGGATTGGTTTGCTCGTTTTTCAAAAAGTCTTTGGCATCGAGAGCATCGAGAAACGACGTGATGTAAATCGGGCGATTTCCCTGCTTATCTTGGCTCTCGTAGAAAAGCGATTTATTGTCCTCACTCTCAGCAAAATCATCGAGGTTATATCGCTGTCGGATTAGCGCATATTGAGCGTCTGCTTCATCTTTACCAATAAACAAAGCGGTACGGATAGCATGGCTTTGACTGCTAGAAATAGGGGGGCGATCGCTGTTTTCTGGATCTTTGCGATTGAGTGAATCAACACGATTTTTCAACCGTTCCCACTCATGCTGTTTCGCCCAATCATAACCCTCTGCTGACTGAAGGTCATCCATGTCACTAACAATATAGGGGCGATTATAGAGCAGGGTATTTGAAGCAGATTTAAGGTTCTTGCGAATGCTGTCGAACTCGATACCGCTGGTGTCATAAAGAATGTGGAAATCAATCGCCGAACATGGAAATGGCGTTTGACTATTCGAGTTCGGTTTGGTGACTTTGTGTTTCACATCTTTTGCGGATTTAATAAGGCTATCGGCCAGTTCATAAGCAACCGAGAAGGGAAAATGTCGCTTGACAATCGAAATTCCCGCACAGGCAGAAAGGCGATTCACCTGAAAAGCAGTTTGAGCCACTTGAGCGATGTGTGATTTTGCTTGAGTTTGCTTTTCAAATTCTTGTAAAAAAACTCGCGTAAATTCGAGGGCGTGATGGCCATCACACACCACCGTCAAATCGTCGCCACCCACAATTAATGGCACGAGAGGCAAGTTTCCGTTTTTGGAGGGCAGCACCTCGATTGCCTGTTTAAAAGCTGCTTCGGTACATTCATCAAGTTCGAGGGAAAAATTTCGATACTTGTGAATATAAGCGCGATTGCTTTTATCGTTGCCGATATAATCTTCAAAATTCAAGAAAATTTGTCCCAATCCATTACCATCGGCATGAACGATCGCCAACCAAGATGTTTCTTCCCGCTCGAACAGCTTTTCTAGTTTGTTGATGTCTCCCATGAGCCGTGAATCCAGGTTTTGCAAACGCTCGATTGCTTTTGTAGAGGCTTTCCGTTTGACATCACTCACCTTAGAAATAGGAATGAGCTGGTTTTCGGGGTTTTTATCAAGTTTTGAAGCCGGCAAACCACTCACTGCACAGTCGGCTATAATCGGAAGCCGAAGAAAGCGAGATTCTGGAGACGGACGGCGCGATCGCGTTTTTTCAAAACATTTGTGAACTGCGCGAATTGCTTCAGCGAGACTGTTTTTTGCTTGCCAATTATCAACCGGGACAAACACACCGGCAATATCTAAACCTGGTGCTTCTATCAGTGCTTTTTTCGTGATGCTGCTGATAATTTCCCGTGCTTTATCTGCGTCTTTAGTTAATATCAGAGCTTTTCCTGAAGTGGCGATGATAATTTCGGCTTGGCACTCATTTTTTTCAATGGGTGGATTTTTCTTCTCATCGCAGAGCATCTCCCGTAAGCGTTGAGAATTTGTCCAAACAGACAACGGTTGCATCTGATTTACTTTGGCAACGGCTTCGAGAATCCATTGAGTTCCCGCTCGATATGTCACCTCAGACGCGCCAATATTTTCTTTGAGTTTGTTAGTCGAAAATATGAAACTCTGATTACCAGAGGTTTCTATTAAAACGAGATAATAGGTAGAGTCTAGTTGAGTCATTATTGTCAATCCTAATCATTTTATATCGCTGTATTGATGTCACTTAAAACTAGCTAAAATTATGATCTTCGTAGTCAGGTTAGCCAGTATGGCAGCCTGCTCGCCTCTCCCCACGCGAAAGCCCCAAAAAAGGCTGCTACAAAATGTGGGTTGATAGAACCTACAACCCTTGCGGTGAGGCATTTTTATTATTTTAAACTTAATGATTAAACACCATAAACTATTCCCTTATTATTAAACAAAAATGTAGCTTTTGACTGTAAATTTTTCTAAAGGTTATCCTCCCATTTCAGTTATCCTCCCTTAGAGATGGCCATCGTCTAGGGAGATCATCTATCTACCTATCAGCAGCAACCGATAAATTTACGCAAATTTAGAAAAATTTAATTTATCAATTACCTCTAATGTCAGTGTAGAAGCCATTTACAGCGGCGATCGCCCCCACTTGGGAGCCCCTTCAATTCCAGATGTTCAGAAATACTCAACCCTATTCAGTATAACCATCGCTGGAAGGGCCCCCTTCCATCCCTTATAATGGCAAATTTATAGCCTGAAACTTGGATCGCAAATCTTGGGCTTGCTGGGGGTCTTGGCGATCGTACAGTGTCACAGCCTGACGATAGGCTGCTAAGACCTCCCGGGGCGATTTAACTTGACCGTCTGTGGTTCGCAAATTCAACAAAACCCAGCCCAGATTTCGATAAGCTGCCGCCAAATTGCGATCGCATTTAACCGATTCTGCCAAATAAGTGTTGGCTTGCTGCCACTGACCAATCACAGCTAATACCGTCCCTAAACGATAACAAATCCAAGCATCTTTGGGTTGTTTTTGATATATTTTATTATACCAATCAGCAGCTTTTTGGAAATCTCCCAGATGTTCATAAATTAAACCTCCATTTTTCATCACCCAATCGGGTATTTCCTGACACTGACTTGCTAACTTGAGACTTTGACGACAAGATACATGATCACTTTTACGGTACTCATACCATGCTTTAAATCCTAAAGCCAAGGCATTATTGGGGACTTGTTGAGTGAAGGCTTGCAGTCGCCGTGTTATGTCACCAGACTTGTTGCTTGTCACTCGTTCTAAAGCCGCAATTGTGAGCGGATAAAGCCAGGATTTTAGGGCGATCGCCACCGAGGAGGGCTGCTGCTGAGATTTAAAAATTCCCTGGGTTCCCGCCTGAACTACGATTTTCCACTGGCGAAGATGGAAAGATATCCAAGCCTTAACCCCCAGAGCAAAACTAGAATTAGGATCTAGGTTTAATGCTTGTTGAATTGTCTGATCCGCTTTTTGCCAGTTTCCCTCTTTTCCCAATGCCCAACCTAGGTTAGTGTGCATCCAGGCTTGTTTTGGACTAAGTTTAATGCCATGCTGTAATTGTTGAATCGCTTGTTTCCACTGCTGGCTACGACAGCTAACTAACCCCAAAATGCCATAAATTCGACCGTCTTGGGGTTTAATTTTCTGGGCTTTTCTGGCAATACTATCAGCGCGATCGCTATGATGATATAATAATATAATCGCCAATTCTATGAGGGCTTCGGCGTTGTCTTGTTCTTGAGTTAAACAATTTTGATAGGCGGTGACAGCATCGGTTAACTTGCCTTTTTTAACCAAAGTTTTGGCGGTTTGATGAAGGGGAGAAATCAGTTTACCATCCAGGGCATCGATAAAATCTTGGGCGGTTTGTATGCGTTCATTTACCCGAAATTTTAACCCTGTTAATATTACCTTTTGAATGTAGGGGCTAATATTAGGGTTGAGTTGTCGGGGCGGAACTAGAGGATCGGGTAAGTTATGAGAAATAGCTTGGGCGCGATCGGCTGAGTCGGCGGGTAATTTTCCTGTTAATAATTCGTAGATAGAAGCACACAGGGCATAAATATCAGTGGAGGGATAGCGTCTGGCTTGGCAAGAATACTGCTCAAATGGGGCGTATCCTCGGCTTAAAATTACGGTCATATCTCCGGTTTTTCCAGCGATAAATTCTCGGGTAGTTCCAAAATCAATTAAAACGACACGATCGCCACTGCCAATCATAATATTTTCGGGCTTAATATCTCTATGCAATAAATTGTGCTGGTGAATAATTATGAGTGCTTCCGCGACGGTTTTGGCATACTTAATCACTAGAGGCTCATCTAGGGGTTGGTGATTATTCAATAACAGATTGGATAGAGTTGAACCCTCTATAAACTCCATCACCATATAAATAGTTGAATTTTCTTCAAAGCAATCATAAACTTTAGCAATATGAGGAGATTTACAACGACTTAAATAAATAGCTTCTAATTTGAACTGATGAAGTTGTTTGTTTCGATCAACCGGGGTAATTGAGAATGGCCAGAGTACAGATTTGCCTTGTCTGCATCCATTTTCTGGCCACAATTCTTTGATGGCTACAGTAGTAGAATTAGCGCAGTAAATCCCTTTGTATGTAATCCCAAAACCGCCTTGACTGATAAATTTTTTGATTTGGTATTTGCCCTGTTTTAGCCATGTACCTGTGGGTAAATACAGTCCTGAGTGAGTGGGAGTAGTAGTGGTGCTAGTGGCAGTTAAAGTAGCCCCGCAAACGATGCATAAGCGATCGCCTGGGCTGTTGTCATAGGCACATGATGGACAAATGTTACTCATAATTAGTTACTGTAAATTAAATTAAGGTTTTTCATGATGACTCAACTCAATTAAAGTTAACAGCAATGGGAGTAATACTACATCGTAATGCCAACAAAGTCGCGTTATCGGGTGCGCCTCGTTGTAGCACTAACTTAATTGCTTCATTAACAGCAGTTTGCAATGGTTGAGATGGGCTAAAAATTTCGATAAATTCCTCATTACTAATTAAATCCCAGACTCCATCGGAACATAACAAAATTAGATCGCCATCTTGCAATTGAATATCGCTTTTCGTTTGCACGTAACCCGGGGAAAGATTGGGTTTCGAGCCCAAGGATTTAGTCAAAACATTGCGATCGGGATGTTCGAGGCTTTCTTCAGCGGAAATTTGACCGCTGGCGACCAGCAGCGCCACCAAAGAATGATCCTCACTCAACTGCTCAATTTTGCCGTCACTCACCCGATAAATGCGACTATCACCCACATGAGCGATCGCCAATTTTCGGGACTCTATCAAGGCTAAACTTAACGTAGTTCCGCCATTATTTACCGCCTCAGATACCGCCGAGTTAGCGCGATCAACAATAGAAATTAACCACTGGCTGCTGTTTTTTGAAATATTTTCTTCTTCCTGGCGAAATCCATCAATAACCGTTTTCACCGCCAAACGACTGGCCACCTCACCCGCCGCCATTCCTCCCATACCATCCGCCAAAGCTGCTAAAATCACCTGGTCAGATGCTCCTTGATTAATTTGAGCAATTCCGTAGCTATCTTCATTTTGGAGTCGTCGGGGAGACAGTCCCAGGGTAGATTCACTGGCGATTTCCCAATTGACGCGATCGCCCCCCAAGATTTTGCGAGTTTCTATAACTAAACTCCGCAGTTGTGACAAGGAAAAACGCTCATCAGGAACCACAGATAATGAGGTGGTTAGCAGTTGTGAAACATGGGGAATATAGCAATTTTTAACATCCAGAATATCGCCTTCTGGATGTCGTCCATACAACCCATGATACAGTACAGCACCAATGGTATAAACGCTGCTTTTTTCACTAGGAATAGGATGGGATGCTAGTTCGGGGGCACAGTAATTTCCCATGACTCCAGAACTCATTGGGGTGTCTTCTGGGTAAACGCCAGTTAGGTCAAAACAGCGAATGGGTTGACCGATTTCTAACAAATCTGGGTCGATGTCGATCGCACACCAGTGACGTTGATGGAAATACCAAAATAATTGACAAATTGGCGTGATCGCTTTTAAAACTTCCAGGGTGTTCGGAGTATTTTTTAACCACTGACTTAATACCCGATCAGGATGGGGAAATTCGGTCAATACCAATAGGCGATCGCCTTCATCACCCGCTAGATTTTCTTCAGGATAATATTCGGGTTCCAGGTAATTTTCTCCCTCATCTGTCTCCGGATCAGAGCCTTCATATAAATCTTGATTATCCGTGATATTTTCCGCCGTATTTTCTGGGGTCTGATTTTCTTGGTTTTCGGTTATGCTTTCTGCTGTATCTTCGGCGGTTTCTGTTTCATTTGTTAACTGCTCTATATCCTCCGAATTTTCGGGGATTTCCACAGACTCATCAGGACTCGATAAAGTCGATAATTCGTGGTCTTGATGGGCAGTTAATTCCGGGGTGATATGGTCAGCTTCGATGGTTTCTTCTGTCGAGGGTTCTTGCACAATTTCAGACAGATCAGGAACCGTGATGTTAGCGAGTAGGGGTGCAACTAAACTATAATCCGCCAAAGTTTCCCGCAATTGTAGCTCTTGTTGTAACAAACCCGTTGCCGAACCCACTCGCAAAAGTCCCAGTTGAGGATGTTCACTATCTGCATTTTCCAGACTTACTTTAAAATAGTGAATGCGATCGTTGCGTTGACCCAGGTTGGCGGCAACTCTTACCACAAAATCTCCGATTTGTAAACAGGTATTTTCTGAAATCACGAGCCCATTTAATCATCCGTATAAGTTGAACCATAAGACAGGAGATAATCCCAGTTTTTTATCTCCTAATTGAGTCAATTAAAACTCAGAATCTGCCCACACAAACTGAACTTTTCCAAAAGCCACCTCATCACCGGGATTAAGACAAGTTGGGCTAGTAATCCTTGCTCCGAAGCGACTTTGACCCTTTGGTTTAATGAAAATTCCATTAGTTGAACCCAAGTCTTTAATCATCCAATTACCCGCTTCCGGGTAAATTTCTCCGTGATGGCGCGATACCGTTTCTCCCCCGGCAAAGTTTTCTAAATCGATATCCACCGGCCCCATATCCGGGTCAAAAACTCCCACCAGTGCCACACCATCTAAACGAAATTCAGGTTGAGGTGCGTTAGCTTGTTTGGCGACCAGACGCGCAGTGGTAGCCGTAGGAAAAGTGAGGGGTTCGTTTTTGGGGAAAAGATCGACTTCCTCAAAGGGAGTGAAGGGAAAAAGTTCGGGGCTGGAATTACTAACGGTATCAGAGGGGGCGGGCACAGATGTGGCAGTGTTCAATTCTGTACCACAGACCTCGCAGAATTCGGCATCATCCAGGTTATCATAGCTACAGCTTGGACAAGTAATAGACATGATTTTATCTCCTAATAAAGGGCTAATATTTTAGTGAGAGTTGGAATCATTTATGATCCGGTCAAATTGCGAATTTGGTCTTCGGAAAGACCCAACTCGGAATCGTTGCTCATTTTGACAGTTTTACCTTTGGCTCCCATTTTGACGGTTTTGCGGGTTCCAGAAGAAAGTTTGCGAGTTTTGCGGACTTCTTCAATGCCGAGGTTGAGAGATTCAACCATTGCGTCGTTGCCAATTTTAACGGTTAATCGTCGGGCGGTTTCCAGCAATTCTGCCGCTTGTTCGGGATTTTGATCAGCGAGGTTGGCGGCGCGATCGACAATTCCACTGATATTTCGCTGCTGCACATATCCCATGACTTCCGGGTTGGTTTGGGCGCTTCCTCCGTGTCCGGCTACAAACTGAAGGACCAGATTTTGGGGTGGAAGTTCGCCCCGCCGTTGCTGTCCCGGAATGTCGTAAGTCAGACCAAGTTGGGCAATGCGAACCTTTGCCTGGCTATGACTTTCCAGGTCAAATTCCAGCATAAAAACAGTGTCATCATTGGCGATCGCACTTCCAATTAAATAAGGCTTTTTATCCAGGGCAATTTCAGCACTATCGGGATAGACGCGACTAATTCGTGCTAATTTGACACCCTTGACTGTGCTAATATTTAACTTGAGGTTATTGATCACTTCCGATTGAGCTTGTTGAACTTCCTCAAAAATTGTATTAGGAAGTTCGGAAATAGGAATATCCGTGGTTCCGGTGTGCGTTTGTGTTTCCACAACATTAAAAACTCGGCCCCCAGTACGATCGCTCAAATACAGTAACAAATCCTCGTTATACTCGCCAACTCCCAAAGCTGTAATGGGGATTCCCGCCTCAGCGAATTGTGTCGCCAGGTCTCGACAATCGCTTTCATCAAAGGTCTGTCCGTCGGTGAAAATGAGAGTACGGCGACTGCTGAGATCGCAGTTTTTCAGGATGTTTAAAGCCTCTTCCATTCCCAAAGCCATGCGAGTGCCGCCGCTGAAATTTCGGAGTTGACCGATCGCATTTTTCAAAGATGCCGTATCTGTCGATGCAGTCAGGGGAAGCAGGACCGACGCGGAGTCATCAAACCGGACCAATGCAATGCGATCGCGGGAGTCAGCTTGGCCGGAACTGACCAGACGTTCGAGGGATTCGATCACCTGGTCAATTTTAGTTTTTCCCCCGGTGACTTGTGTATATTGCTTTCCATCCAGGAAATAACTATTACCTGTGGGTATAGTCTCCTCCCCTTCCAAAACTTCATACATGGAGCCACTGGTATCGATCACAAAGCTAAATGTGGTCGAGGGACGACTGGCGGACACCTCCGCATTAGGTCGCAGTTTCAGCATCACAAATAGCTTTTGTCCAGCTTTATCAGCATTGAGAAATTCTAAGTGGGGCGTGATAGTAACGTTCAGCATGGTTGGTGAAATTTAGGTAAAATCCAAGGGAGGTAAAGCGCCGCCTTGGGGTTCAATTTGCGAAAAATTGGGAGGGAATAAATCGGGAATTCGACGATCGCCCGAATCTTGTATTTGGTGGATCTCCTCGAATTCTAGGGCGGGTAAATCCAACGTTATAGATGTGGTTCGATAGCCTTCTCGGATATCTTCTAGCCATGTCTTTATGATTTTTTCTAGGTTAGCATTGTTAATGGCACAGGCGGTTTGTTGTTGCAATTGCGATCGCATTTTTTCACGCAATTTTGAGTTAAAAATACTCTCCGGGTTGTTTTCCTCGTTTTCACTGATATTCAGATTATAGGATACCGGCTGGGAGTCGGGTTGACTGGTGCTTAACAGGTAAAGTGTATATTGAACCATTTACAGAAAATTCATCAAAGATCACCTCATTCAAAGCCGTTCTTGAACTTCCAATATAATATCTCCAAACTGGCGGCGATCGCCATCATTTAGTTCTTGTTTAAATCGCTTCATTTTCCCAAATTTAGGATGCTGTGACAGAGACGAGTCAAATTCTAGTATAACTTGACCATCTTCTATAAAAATTTGAGCGAATTGTTCCGGAAATCCTGCATCTTTGGGCAAATAAACATGAGCATTTCGGGAACTGCCGATTTCGATGGGCTTTTCTCCCAGAGAAACCATCGTACATTCTTGGTTATTCCAGTGAACCCACAGCAGCGCCGAACTGTACAATGAACTGTATAATTTTTCACTTAATGCGATCGCCAACCCGATACAAAATCCCAAAATTGTCGCCCCTGCCAAACGCGCTAAAATCACCCCTGTCACCGCTTCCAAAACCAGAAAACTTAAAGAACCAAAAACACCTCCCACAGCCCCCGCTATCATCGCATTTTTCCGAGGTAGGTTAGGCACAAATAGAGACATTCCACCACCGACAAGGGTTCCCAGTACCGTCCACCCCGTCAGTCGAGCCACCACCGACAAAACCGGAAGGTAAGCACTGGGAAGAAACACCACTTGACCCACAACTCCCCCAATGAATCCAGCCATCAGAGCCCCCCCAGCTCCTAAACTCCCTTCTTCCCAAGAGAGGAGGCGACGACGCAGGTTGTAATTTTGTCCGACAATCAAGGCGAGGGAAGTTCCTACCGCCAAAAATACCGTCCATACACCAATACGAAAAACACCGAAAAAGAAGCCATAATTACCGCTTTCATCCGACTCGACCAATTGTTGTCCATATATCGCTTTTTCTGCCCCCCGGAAGGCACTGTCAAGGTCGCCAAAGTTGGCATAAAACACCAAATCTGGATCACCTGTTAAAGCTGTTAAGTAGTTAACTGGTGCGTCTCCCGTTCCCACCGCGACCAAATTAATTCCAGAGGCTCGGATTTGTTGGGCGATGGATGCGGCCATCCGACGATTGTTGGGTTCGCCGTCAGTAAACAGTAAAATATTGCCAGGGCGATCGCTATTTTGGAGGACAGAAGTTGCCAGGTTGAAGCCTTCGCTGAGGTTAGTTCCTCCCCAGGCGGAAAGGCGAGCGATCGCCTGTTGTAGTTCCCTTTCATCGCGGGTAAAATCTGCCACCACACTCGCCCGGCTGGAAAATTCCACCACAGCTAAATCATCGCGTTTCAGGTTTTGTCGGCTCACAAATTCCGATGCCGCCCTTTGCACCTCCGGCAGTTTTGATCCGCTCATACTTCCAGATGTGTCTATCAGCATAACCACCGCTTGAGGCTTGGTGAGAAACCCCGGAGGTTGTCGAGTTAGATACAGCCATATTTCACCGAAAATTAGCGCCCCCAGCAAACATCCAGCTCCCCCACATAAACCAAAAAGTAGCGGTTTATTGATTTTTTTGGTAATATTATTTAACTGAATTATCATGGTTTTTTTAATGGTAAAAATGCACTTAATTAAATTTAAAAATCATTGGTTATGATTATCATTAATTGGGCTATCAATTGACGGCTTTGCCGTCATTAATTTTCCACCGTCCGTTATCCTTGACAAACCAATATCGATAGTTCCCTTGACTCGCACCAGATAGACGCGAATCAATCCCCGTTGGTGTGTGGAATGTTTGATCTTCGTAGACAGTAACGATTAATTCTGGACGAGAGCCGGAAACCGAAAAAGAAACAACATTGATCACTTTTGATTCCCGATAGGTGTAATACGAATTATTTTTGCGAAGCCAATCTATCGAACCATTAGGTTGTGTAATATTTTCATATAAAGGGCCCGAAGTATATTGGCGAACTAACTGAAGATCGAAAGGAGCCGCAAAAATACGCCCTTTAGAACTCAACCATCTATTCACTAATGTTACCGCTTGCTCCTGGGTCAAATCTATCTGGGGAGAATTCCTAGAAGTTTGAGTTTGAGTTGATGTCGCTGTGGCTGTCTGGGTCGCTGTCTGGGTCGCTGTCTGGGTCGCTGTCTGGGTCGCTGTCTGGGTCGCTGTGCGTGTTGGTGCGGGTGTTGGTGGCGGTGTTGGTGGTGGTGTCGGTATTGCTGCGACCGGAGCCGACAAACTCATTTCTATCTCGAAATTTCTGGTTCCTCCGAGTGAGGCGACATGAACCGTATACCTCCCATTAAGAGGTAATTCATTACCCAATACTAAACTATTATCTGGCGCGTAAATCCAAACACAAACTCCCTCATTATAGCGATAACTTAATAGTTTGCCTTTTTCACCCGAAAACACAAAACCCGTATCCTCACCCGATCGCACAATTCCCGTTCCTTCAAAGTTTTTTCCATCCATCGCGATCGCCTCTGGATTCGACAAAGAACCACGGGGAATCTCCGGACATTCTAAGGAGTTAGTCAGACCCTTAGGGAGATGGTTTAATACCTCCGTTGGCAACACCTCCGAGACAGCTTCGCAGCCCCATAATCCCCCTAAAAATAGGATCGATATCACCCGCATTAGTAGCTTGAACTTAATTATCATAGCATTGAATCCCCGGATTTACATATATTTTATAGGGTTGATCTGGGCTATCGACTCATTCAGTATCAATCAAGGTTCATTGATTACACTCACTGCTCCAACACTTGCTCCTGAGACTTTTTCGTTAACCATTCGGGCAAAAGCCTCCGCCCTTGAACGACTGGTAAATGAGGCAACTTGAATCAGATAATCACCATTGGCATGACGATATTTTCGATAGGCATCTCCACAAAAAATCGCTTTTGTTCGTTGTAAGTTACTTTCACTATCAGGAACGTTGACCGGATAAAATCTAACTGGATAGTCTGCCCGATTAGTTGGCAGTCGATCGCCACAACTTGATTTCGGAAAATCCGATCGCCTAAAGGGTGCGATCGCTGTTTCTTGCCTCTGAGGTCTAGGCGATCGACCAGTATCATTGGCAGTTCTTTGGGGTGTTGGTCTTGCCGTTGATGTGCGTGTCTGGGTCGCTGTCTGGGTCGCTGTCTGGGTCGCTGTCTGGGTCGCTGTGCGTGTTGGTGCGGGTGTTGGTGCGGGTGTTGGTGCGGGTGTTGGTGGCGGTGTTGGTGGCGGTGTCGGTATTGCTGCGACCGGAGCCGACAAACTCATTTCTATCTCGAAATTTCTGGTTCCTCCGAGTGAGGCGACATGAACCGTATACCTCCCATTAAGAGGTAATTCATTACCCAATACTAAACTATTATCTGGGGCGTAAATCCAAACACAAACTCCCTCATTATAGCGATAACTTAATAGTTTGCCTTTTTCACCCGAAAACACAAAACCCGTATCCTCACCCGATCGCACAATTCCCGTTCGTTCAAAGTTTTGGCTATCTATGGCGATCGCCTCTGGATTCGACAAAGAACCACTGGGCATCTCCGGACATTCTAAGGAGTTAGTCAGACCCTTAGGGAGATGGTTTAATACCTCCGTTGGCAACACCTCCGAGACAGCCTCGCAGCCCACCAATAACCCACCGCTCAACAGGAAAAAAACTAAGCGATATTTAAAGCATTTCACGGTCTGATTTGTTTTTGTTATTATACTCATTTTATACAGTTATCCTCAGATTGTCAAGTAACAATATAGAAACCATCATCAAAAATCATGCTCCGCCTCTCTTTTCATAGAATTGCTCCAGATCAAGAAAGGGATAACCCCTCCCAAAATCAGCATCAATAAGAGGATGCCAGTCATAATTAAGCGCGTTTTCTGGGGAAGCGATCGCCCAAAAACCGTCATCGTGTAAGTTCTCCGTTCCGTCTGGATTTCCTGGCCATTAACCGTCACTTTTACCAAAACTTCGTGTTGCGTTCCCCGTTCCGCGTTCGGTTGCTGGTAAACAATCTCGTATTCTCCCAACAGGGAATCTAGGAAAAGTTGCAAGTTCCTGGCAATGTCATTGGCGTTTCCTGAAAATTCCGCAATTCCTCCTGTTATTTCCGCAATAGTCTGCAGACGTTCTTTATCCACAAACTCCGTTGCCAATTTGGGATTTTTATCAGCATCAGCTCGAGTTGCCGCTCGTCCCAAGTTATATTTTTGCCCCACCTGTTGGGGGGTCAAGCCATAGCCGAGAGTGTGAACAATGATGTTATTATTTCTCTCCAGTAAGGTAATTAAATTATCGAAATCTTGTTGTTCGTTCGGTTGATTGTGGAAGCCGTCCGAGAGGAGAATCACCGATAGCCGAGGTTCCAGTCTACCCGAATCTTCCGGAACGTAAAACCGTGGATCTTGCCGATTTCCTAGGACTCGGATCGCTTCTGACAACGGACCGTAAATATCCGTAGCTGCACAAAGTGTTTGCGCCGCCAGATAATCCAGAAAGTTGGTTTGTTTGATATCATTCGCCGGGAAAAATTTGGAGTTAATCCCCCGCTGTGTCACCTCGAAACCCGGACAGTTTCTGCCACCTTCCCCAAACGGAACGATCGCCACCTTCGTATCACCACCGCGATCGCTAATTTGTTCTAAAAATCGTCGCGTCGCGTCCAGGGCACCATCTATTCTTCGCTTTCCACTCGTATCTAGTTCGTTCATACTCCCACTCAAGTCAACTAAAACCACAATCCAAGCCGGAGGAGGGGTGCTTTCTTGCGGACTTTTCCAAGATTTTATGCCCACAGGTTCATCATCTGTAATCACCTGAAAATCCGACTTCTGCAATTGTATGACCGGACGATCTCTCCCATCGGTGACTTGCAGGCGCAGGGTAACATTGTCATTGTTTATCCTCGGACGACCCACAATTTCCGCCGTTTGTCCGAAAACTGGGGACGCGATCATCAATGCGATCGCACTACCACTAAGCCATCGGATCGAAAAAGCGATTATAAAATACAAACCGGTAGAATTTCGGGACTTTAAAACTTTCGGATTTTTCGGTATAGAATGTAATAACATAGTTGTGTTTTAGTGAAACTTTACGTCGAGAGCTAAGTCGGGTTCCGTTAATCGCAATTTTCAGGAATTCTTTCTTATGGGGCGTTAAAAAAGCCCGGTTTCCTTCTATTTTAATATTTGCCAGGTACGGGAGCAGATGGGGCAGATAAATATCCGCTTTGTTTTCTGATTTCACAGAAGAACCGATCCGAATCATGCCCCGCCTTGGCAGTTCGATTGAAATTCCCTCCTCAATTTCATTATCATCAAATTCGTCGTGCGATCGATAAGTAATAAATCGCAGCTTAGAGGGATTAATTTTCGGATAATCATCTTCGTTTTTCTCATCCAAAACATCAATACCTTTGTACTCGTATCCCTTGTACTCAAATCCGCTTCCCGCCCTCAAAGCCGGCAGGTAACTGGGGGAAGCATTCGTGATGCAAAATGCCACACCCAAACACAACCCCAACACCGCAAACCCCAACGGGTCTTCGTAGGGTTTAAAAGCCGCTGGCATCAGCCCTAGCAAACGCATCAGCTCAAAAATACCCGCCGCGATGAGACTGGCAATACTCGCCGCCAAAATACTCATAAATAGGCGCAGGTAAAAGCGTTTGGGGTTTCCCGCCTCCAGGCTATGATGTCGCCAACTCAACCCCTCAGCCAAACCCACAGAACCTCCCACCACCAGCCAACCAAACACCCGAATTCTCACCGGAGAAATTCCCAGGCTAGGGTCGAACAGAATTTGGGAAATGCCCCCCGCTGTTACACCAGCTATCAGTCCCACCATAAACGCCAACATCAGGGGAACTCCCAGCATCCGCACACTCAGTTTAGGACGGGTGGGGTTACTGATAAAAATCTCGTTAGTGACGCTGCCAATTGCCAGGGAAATCGCCATGCAGGGAAACAATACAATTTCCGGAAACCCTTGCAGCCAGCCGAAATCGCTGAGGAACACCTGGGCGATATTCCACCCCAGCAAAGCAGATATTAGACCAGCCAGTATATAGAAATAGAGTCTCATAATGCACCCTTTCCGTTAACCAATCGAACCCCATAGCACAGGCATCCTGTCTGTAAAATCATTAACATATTTTAGCCTCCATCTGGGGGGTTTAAGCATTGATTTCTGATATCTTCCTCCAACCATTTTTGTGTTCGACCACCTTCATCAATCACGCCATCAGGAGTATTTGCTCCTTTGGCTTCCTGATACTTCCTAATTGCGTCACTAAATTCTTGCCATCTTTCGTTATCTTTACCGATTTCTCCATATTGTAAGTTTTGGTCGAGTTCTAATATTTTTCTGACACACAATAAAACTATATAGATTTGATTATTCTGTACATTGTCGCGAATACCTATTGTAGTTAGTTGTTCTGGTGTTAGTTGAGTTATGTCAGGAGTTAAATTAGTAATCATTGCCTTTATTGCCTCATTTGTTCTGTGAAAACGTCCTTTATTTTCAGAACTAATTTCCGTCAAAGATTTTAATTCATCCTTTAGAGTGGCTATTTTCTCGTCCCTTATTGCCTCCAAAGCCTTGTTAGACTGATTTGCTATCAAACTTATAATCCCTCTTGTTGTCAATCCTATTCCACCTACTAATAATAAACCTATTACCCTCGTCAATATTAAATTTTCTGTGACAAAATCAATCCCCGCATCTAAAGCCGAATCAAGATGGTCGCCCCATCCTTTTTGGCGAATTAGCGTCATCTCGAATAGCGTACCTTTTTTAACACCCCTTTTGGGAGATACTTGGTTAAATATATTTTGAGGAACGTTACCCGTTGAGATTTGATAAAAAATGGCGGCGAAATGTGGAAAACTTAGTTCTTCAAACAATTGAGCTAAGGGTAAATATTTCTTGTCAGTTTTGCGGGGATATTTCCAAAAAGGCTGTAAATGTGTTAAGAATTCTGCCTTTTCTTCCGAGTAAT
>Ga0213835_100537_pt1 | contig 34030 bp, 32 predicted proteins | sample SWPATP01_FD_160576 | JGI IMG/M metagenome (GOLD analysis project Ga0213835, IMG submission 160576) | Coastal seawater microbial communities from Marineland, Florida, United States - SWPA TP0 #1 | ecosystem: Environmental > Aquatic > Marine > Coastal | place: USA: Florida | collected 2016-08-05
ATGGCATCGAGGATCGGCCGGCCGGCCTCGAGCCCGACCTGCGCGATGCGTCCGGGCTGCAGCAGTTCCCCTGCCCCGATGGAGCCGCCGGTGGCGACGAGCCCGAGGCCTGCGAAGCTCTCGAAGACGATCCGTGCCAGGTCGTTCCAGTTGGAGATCAGGAAGGCGAAGACGCCGACGAACAGGGTCTTCTTGACCAGCCGCGCGATGATGTCGTCATCCGCCCCCCAGGCCCAGAAGAGCGCGGCGAGCGTGATGTCGATCACGATCAGCGTGGTGGCGAGGAAAGCGACGTCGCCGCCGAGGAGGCCGAAGCCGGAATCGATGTAGGAGGCGAAGACCTCGAGAAACCGGTCGATGACACCGACGCCACCCATGGGTCACTCCCTTCCGGCCGAGTCTGCGCCGGGCATGTCCTCGGCAGCGCGCGGCAGGCCGAAGAAGCGCCGCCGGGATTCCTCCCAGGCGGCGCGGCAGCCGGTGGCGCTGGCATAATCCTCGGGCGCGAGGTCGCGGCAGCGCTCGAGCGTGGCGCGCAGCGGGTCGGCTGCGGTCGCGGGGGTGGCCCGGTCGTGCCCCGTGCTGCGGCTCAGTTCGACCAGCGCGGCCAGTGCAGCCGCAAAGCCGAGGCCAAGGGCGATGAGCTTGAGGATCTGCGGCGCGCCGATCTGCATGGCCTCAGTTCCGGAACATGCGGGCGGTGCCGGGCGTGTAGCCGCTGCCGTAGTCGAGGAAACGGGCCATGTTCTCGCGCGCCTGCGCCTCGGCAGAGGCGGCGCGGGCGGCCTCCAGCGCCACCGCCCGGTTCTGGGCGGCGATGGCGGCGGTGAGGTCGGCCAGCTGCGCCGATTGCAGCGCCAGCAGCTGGTTCCCGGCCTGCGCGACCTGCAGTGCGCCGACCGCACCCTGGCTCTCGCGGACCAGCGCCTCCATTTGCGTCCGCGCGCTCTCGATGTTGCCGACGACGCCAGCCTGCACGCGCAGGGCATCCTCGAAGCCTGCGACCGAGGTCTCCCAGCGCTGGCGGGCACCGGCGACACGCTCGTCGAAGTCGCCCTGCGCGGCCGCCGCGCCATAGTCCTGCGCGAAGGCCTGTTCGATGGCGGCGACGTCGAAGGCGAGGCTGCCCGCTTCCGACAGCAGGCGCTGAGTCTCCGCCACCGCCTCCTGCAGGCGGGCGAGCGAGGAATGCGGCAGGCTGGCAAGGTTCAGCGCGTCGTTCAGCAGCATCTGCGCCTCGTTCTGGAGCTGCAGGATCTGGTTGTTGATCTGCTCCATGGCGCGGGCGGCCGAGAGGATGTTCTCGGCGTGGTTGCGCGGGTCGTAGACGATGCGGCCACCGAAACCGAAGAAGGCCTGCGCGGGCGTGGCGAGGATCGGGGTCAGCACGGGGGCGAGCGCCAGCGCCGAAGCGATCAGCCCGGCGGCAAGCGTGCGGGGACGGCGGTCAGGGGTGCGGGTCATGCGGTGTCTCCTGTGGGTTCGGAAGTTGCGGGGGATGGAGGTGCATCGGGGCCGAGCAGCTCGACCGCCCAGTCGAGCCCGCGGTGGCGCAGCCAGGCGGCGGCGAACCCGTTCCGGCCATGCTGGGCGAACAACTCCCCGATGGCGGTCTGGTCGGCCTTGGCCGAGGCGGCGGTGAAGGCCAGCGCCACCTCGCCGAGGCCCAGCGCGAAGAGCCGGTTGCCGCGACGGGACTGGCAGTAGTAGTCGCGCTTCGGGATGGCGCGGGCGACGATCTCGATCTGCCGGTCGTTCAGGCCGAAGTTGCGATAGATGCGAGCGATCTGCGGCTCGAAGGCGCGCTCGTTCGGCAGGAAGATCCGCGTGGGGCAGCTTTCGACGATGGCGGGCGCGATCATCGATCCGTCGATGTCGGCCAGCGACTGGGTGGCGAAGACGACGAAGGCGTTCTTCTTGCGCAGCGTCTTCAGCCATTCGCGCAGCTGCCCACCGAAGCTGGCATCGTCCAGCGCCAGCCAGCCCTCGTCGATCAGGATCATCGTCGGCCGCCCGTCGAGCCGCGCCTCGATCCGGTGGAAGAGATAGGCCAACACCGCCGGTGCGGCGGGCGAGCCGATCAGCCCCTCGGTCTCGAAGGCCAGCACATCGGCCTGGCCCAGCTCCTCGGTCTCGGCGTCGAGAAGCCGCCCGAAGGGGCCGCCGAGGCAGAAGGGCTTCAGCGCGCGCTTGAGTTCGGTCGATTGCAGCAGGACCGACAGGCCGGTCAGCGTGCGTTCCTCGACCGGGGCCGAGGCGAGCGAGGTCAGCGCCGACCAGAGGTGATCGCGCGCCACGGGGTCGATGGTCGCCCCCTCGCGCCCGAGAATGCCCGCGAGCCAGTCCTGCGCCCAGGCGCGTTCCGCCGCCGCGTCGATCCGCGCGAGCGGCTGCAGCTGCACCGCCGGGTCCTCGTCGGCCAGCGCCTCGCCGAGGTTCTCCCAGTCCCCGCCCATGGCGAGCGTGGCGCAGCGGATCGAGCCGCCGAAGTCAAAGGCCACGACCTGCGCGCCCGGATAGCGGCGGAACTGCAGCGCCATGAGCGCGAGCAGCACCGACTTCCCCGCCCCGGTCGGCCCGACAATCAGCATATGGCCCACATCGCCGACATGGGTGGAGAAGCGGAACGGGGTCGAGCCCTCGGTCTCGGCATGGAACAGCGGCGGGCCGTCGAGGTGATCGTTACGCGCGGGCCCCGCCCAGACCGCCGAGACCGGGATCATGTGGGCGAGGTTCAGCGTCGTGATCGGCGGCTGGCGGACATTGGCGTAGAGATGCCCGGGCAGAGAGCCGAGCCAGGCGTCGAGCGCGTTCAGCGTCTCGGGGATGCAGGTGAAGTCGCGGCCCTGGACGATCTTCTCGGCAGCCTTGAGCTTCGCCTCGGCAGCGCGCGGATCCTCGTCCCAGACGGTGATCGTGGCGGTGACATAGGCAGCGCCCGCCACATCGGCGCCGAGTTCCTGCAGCGCCTCGTCGGCATCCGCCGCCTTGTTGGCCGCGTCGCTGTCCAGCAGCGTCGAGGCCTCGTTGGTCATCACCTCCTTCAGGATCGCGGCGACCGACTTGCGCTTGGCGAACCACTGGCGGCGGATGCGGGTGAAGAGGCGGGCGGCATCGGTCTTGTCGAGGCAGATCGCCCGGGTGCACCAGCGGTATTCGAAGGCCTGACCGTTCAGCTCGTCGAGCAGCCCGGGCCAGGTGGAACTCGGCAGCCCGAGGATGGTGAGCGTGCGCAGATGCATGGCCCCGAGCCGGGGGGCGAGCCCGCCAAGGAGCGGCTCGTCGGCCAGAATGGCGTCGAGATGCATCGGCACCTCGGGCACCCGCACCCGCTGGCGCCGCGTCGAGATGGTGGAATGCAGGTAGGTCAGCGTCTCGGCATCCGTCAGCCAGTCCGCCTCGGGCATGAAACCCTCGAGGAGGTCGAGGAAGCGGTCGGTGCGGCCGGTGAAGCCGGCGAGAAGTTCGGCGGGGTCAGTGCCCTGTGCCGGCGCGTTCTCGATCAGCCAGCCCCCGGCGCGGTGGGCCTCGTCGGCGGGCGGCATCCAGACCAGCGTCAGGAAATACGCGCTCTCGAAATGCGCCTGGTCCTCTTCGAACTGTGCCCGCCGCTCGGCATCGACCAGCGCTGAGACCGGATCGGGGAAGTCCGAGGCCGGATAGTACTGCGCAGGCATGCGCTGCGCCTCGACGAAGACCGCCCAGCCGGACCCCAGCCGCCGGAGCGCCGCGTTCAGCCGCGCCGAGGTGGCGACGAGTTCGGTGGGGGTGGCGGAGTCAAGATCGGGCCCGCGGAACCGGGCCGTTCGCTGCAGGCTGCCGTCCTTGTTCAGGACCACGCCCGGGGCGACCAGCGCCGCCCAGGGCAGGAAATCCGCGAGCGCGGCAGGTCGGGTGCGATACTCGGCAAGGCGCAGCATCGCATCACGCCCCGAACCAGGAGGGATAGCGCAGGTGCCGCCGCGCCACCTCGGCGATCTGCGCGTCGCGCCTCGCGGCCCAGACCGCCAGCAGATGGCCGATCAGCCAGAAGGCCAGCCCCACCAGCCAGAGCCGGAGCCCGAGCCCGATGGCGGCGGCGAGCGTGCCGTTGGCGATGGCGATGGTGCGCGGCGCGCCCGCGAGCAGGATCGGCTCGCTCAGCGCGCGGTGGACGGGGGCGTGGAAGCCGGGAATGTCGGTGGGGTGCTGCATCAGATCAGCGCCCCGCCGCCGAAGGAGAAGAACGAGAGGAAGAAGCTCGAGGCCGCGAAGGCGATGGAGAGGCCGAAGACGATCTGCACCAGCCGCCGGAACCCGCCGCCGGTGTCGCCGAAGGCCAGCGTCAGGCCGGTGACGATGATGATGATCACCGCGACGATCTTGGCGACCGGGCCCTCGATCGACTCGAGAATGGTCTGCAGCGGCGCCTCCCAGGGCATGCCAGACCCGGCAGCGAGGGCGATGTCGGGCAGAAGGACGGTGGCCGTGGCGAGGATGGCTGCGCCGGTTGCGGCGCGCGCGGAAAGGCGTGGGATCATGGGTCGTCTCCGGTCTGGGGTGTGAGGAGGTCGTCGAGGGCGTAGTCGCCCGCATGCGTCAGCCCGGTGATCCGGGCGAGTTCGATGAGCCGGCGCTCAGCCCCGCGCCCGGCAAGGACCGCGATCAGGTCGATGGTCTCGGCGATCAGCGCGCGCGGCACGGTGACCACGGCCTCCTGAATCAGCTGCTCCATCCGGCGCAGGGCGCCCAGCGCCGAGCCCGCATGGATCGTCCCGATCCCGCCGGGATGTCCGGTGCCCCAGGCCTTCAGCAGGTCCAGCGCCTCGGCCCCGCGCACCTCGCCGATGGGTATGCGATCCGGGCGCAGGCGCAGCGAGGAGCGCACGAGGTCCGACAGCGTCGCGACCCCGTCCTTGGTGCGGAGCGCGACGAGGTTGGGCGTCAGGCACTGCAGCTCGCGCGTGTCCTCGATCAGAACGACGCGGTCGGAGGTTCCCGCGACCTCGGCCAGCAGCGCATTCGTCAGCGTGGTCTTGCCGGTGGAGGTGCCGCCCGCGACGAGGATATTGGCCCGCGCGGCGACGGCATCGCGCAAGGCACCCGCCGCCACGGTCGTCATGATCCCGGCTGCGACGTAGTCTTCGAGCGTGAACACCGCGACGGCGGGCTTGCGGATCGCGAAGGCCGGGGCCGCGACCACCGGGGGCAAGAGCCCCTCGAAGCGCTCCCCGGTCCCGGGCAGTTCCGCCGACACCCGCGGCGCCCCGGCATGCACCTCGGCGCCGACATGATGCGCCACCAGCCGGATGATCCGCTCCCCGTCCGCCGCCGACAGCCGCGCGCCCGTGTCGCAAAGCCCCTCGGCCAGCCGGTCGACCCAGAGCCGACCGTCCGGGTTGAGCATCACCTCGACGACAGCGGGATCCTCGAGCCAGGCGGCGACATCGACCCCCAGCGCCGTCCGCAACATCCGCGCGCCACGGGTGGAGACATCGGGATGGAGGGTGGTGACAGACATGAACGGCCCCGCGATGGATCACGGGACCGATCAAGAAGACGGGATTCAGGCGCGGGGCAACAGTGGAGAGGGCGTAGTAGGGCCGGGGCGCGCAGAGGCAGGGGCACGGATCGGAATGCTACGCGTCGATGACGCTCTCGAAACTGCCAAGGGCCGCCCGGAGATTCTCCATGATCTCCTCGGCCAGGATGTCAGGTTCGGGCAGATTCTCGAGGTCGGTCGTCGACGCGTCCCGCAGCCAGAAGACGTCGAGGCTGGCCTTGTCGCGCTGCTCGAGTTCCTCGCGGGAAAATGCCCGCCAGCGACCCTCGGGGGTCTCGGGGGTCCAGGTCGCCTGCCGCTCATGGCGGTTCTCCGGACGGAAGCAGGCGACGAAGTCCTCGAGATGGCCGTAGGTCAGGGGCTTCTGTTTCAACGTGTGATGCACGTTGGTGCGATAGTCGTAGTACCAGACCTGCGACGTCTGGGCGGCCGGGCTGGCCGGCCGGTTGTCGAAGAAGATCACGTTGGCCTTGACCCCCTGGGCATAGAAGATGCCCGTCGGCAGGCGCAGGATGGTGTGCAGGTCCGTGTTCTGCAACAGCTTCCGACGGATCACCTCGCCCGCGCCGCCCTCGAACAGCACGTTGTCGGGGACAACCACCGCCGCCCGCCCGGTGGTTTTCAGCATCGTCCGGATGTGCTGGACGAAGTTCAGCTGTTTGTTCGAGGTCGTCGCCCAGAAGTCCTGACGGCTGTAGGTCAGCTCCTCGGTCTCCTGCTCCCCCTCGGCGTTGGTGAAGCTCATCGAGCTCTTCTTGCCGAACGGCGGATTTGCCAGCACGTAATCGAAGGTCCGCGACGGCGGCGAGATCAGCGCATCGGTGGGCGAGACCAGCGTCTCGCCGGTCATCTCGCCGATCCCGTGCAGGAACATGTTCATCAGGCACAGCCGCCGGGTGCCCGCGACGATCTCGTTGCCGTGGAACGTCGAATGCTTCAGGAACGCCTTCTGCGCGCGGTCCAGGGACAAGCCGGTCAGGAAGTCGTGGGCGGCCAGAAAGAACCCGCCTGTGCCGCAGGCCGGATCGGCGATGGTCTTGCCCGGCTCCGGGCGGAGGCATTCCACCATTGCGCGGATCAGCGCGCGCGGGGTGAAGTACTGGCCGGCGCCGGACTTCGTGTCCTCGGCGTTGCGCTCGAGCAGCCCCTCGTAGATGTCGCCTTTCACGTCCGAGCCCAGCATCACCCATTGCGTCCCGTCCACCATGTCGATCAGGCGGAACAGCTTGGCGGGGTCGGTGATCTTGTTCTGCGCCTTGGTGAAGATCTGGCCCAGCATGCCCCGCTGTTCACCCAGCTTGCGCAACAGCAGGACATAATGGGCCTCGAGCTCGGCGCCGCGACGGGTGGTCAGGCTGGTCCAGTCCCAGCCCGGCGGGATGCCGACATCGCGGTTGTAGGGGGGCCGGGCGTATTCGTCGGCCATCTTCAGGAAGATCAGGTAGGTCAGCTGTTCCAGATAATCGCCATAGCCGACGCCGTCATCGCGCAGCGTGGTGCAGAAGCTCCAGACCTTCTGGACGATGGGGGCGGTGTTCATGCGGGCTCCCAGGGGTTGATCACGGTCAGACCCGCGCGGCGGAAGGGGCCCTCATCGCGGGTCGCGACGCCGAAACCGTGGGTGCGGGCGATGGCGGCGATCTGGGCGTCGGCCTGGCCGATGGGGGTGCCCTCGGCCTCGGCGGTGGCGGCGATGCGTGCGGCCTCGGCGGCGGCGGCGGTGTCGAAGGGCAGCACGCGGGGGCCGATCAGGCGCGACAGGGTGAAGTCGAGGACGGCCCAGAGGTCGGCCTTGCGCCGCCCCTCGGGCAGGCGTTCCAGGCCGAAGCGCAGCTCCATCACGGTCACGCTGGTGGTGAAGAGCGCCGCATCCCGCTGGCCGTTCAGCCAGTCCACGACGCCCCGGTCGGGGGCCGCGCGCATCGGTTCCGAGATAACGTTGGTGTCGAGGACGATCATCCGAAATCGGCGGGCGCGATGGGCGTGCGGTCGCGCGCGACCTGCGGGAAGTCGGCGGCGCGGGCGCGGGCAAAGGCGGTGACGACATCGCCCAGCCGCTCGGGCGGGCGGGTGGCCTGGTCGAGGATGCGGCGCGCGGCCTCCTCGGTGCTGATGCCCTGTTCGGCGGCGTGCAGGCGCAGGCGGCGGTGCACCTCGTCGGGCAGGTTGCGGACGGTCATGGTGGGCATGGTGCGGCCCCCTTCTGGCGTGAAGTCATGTGGAGTATATGACAGCGATGCTAGCATTTCGTCAAGACGCCGTCAGGCCAGCGCCCGGCGCGGGCGGGGCGCGGTGCGGGCGGCCTTGATCCGGGCGAGCAGAATCGCGGCGGGTTCGTCGGTGGGGTCCTGGGGGACGAGGCGGCCGGTGAAGGCCTGTTTCAGGATCGACTGGCGCATCGCCTCGGCGCGGGTGAGGGCGGCGTCGATCTCGGCTTCCAGAACATCGGCGGCCTCGAGGCGGGCGTCGAGGGCGCGGACGATCTCGGCTTGTTCGGCGGGGTGGCAGAACGGGAACGGGTATTCCTGCAGCTTGGTGCCGTTGATGTTCGACTGGTTCACGCCGTCAGTCTTGACGGTCTTGCCATGTTCGCGGGCGATGGGTGAGTTGAGGAAGTAGGTCACATACGGACCTGACGCGATCTCCTCGATCTGGTTCACCCGCACGAGGTACCCGGCAAACAGCGCCGCGCGCTCGCCCTTGTAGAGCGACGTTTTGCCCACGAGTTCCGGGCTGTTCGTCCGGTTGAACAGCACGTCGCCCGCTCGCAGCGTGTATTGCTCGATCTCGTCCGGGTCGGATGTGTAGACGAGGTTTTCCCAGTCGATCCGGCCGCGCTGAAGATTGCCCATGCGAATGACCGGCACATCACCGCTTTCGCTGGACTTCGCGGCGGTCCCATATTCGGGACCGCTGGAGCACCAGCCGAGATGCGCCCAGACCCAGCCGAAGGGCAGGTCAGGCAAGGTGATCTGAAGGTCGACGAACTTGTCGGGATAGGAGTTCAGCCGCTTCGGCTTTGCCGGTTTTCGGCCCTTTTCGCCGGTGGCGCGCCAGTCGGCGAGGGCGGTTTGCCAGGCCTCAAAGGCGGCCTTGTAGCGGGTGTCGCGTTCCTTGCGGATGCGGGACAGGAGGGCGGCGGGGGGTTCCAGGTTGCCCGCGTTCTTCGCGCGCCAGTCGGCGGTGAGGCGGCCGTCGAAGGCCGATTTCAGAAGGGACTGGCGGTAGAGGCCGAGGGTGGCGCGCGCCTTGCGCAGGCTGTCAACGCCCCGGTCGATCTGATCGAACATCGCCTCGATCCGCTCGACAATGCGGCGTTGTTCGTTGAGGGGGGGAATCGGCACCGGCACGGTCTCGAGGTTCTTTCGAGAGATGCGCTTCCGGGTTGAACCTGACTGGAATTCGCTGATCCGAGCGCGAACCATCGGAGCGTTGATCGCGCGCATCAAGTATCGGCTGTCGATTTCCGCCGAACCCAAACGGATGGCGCAGACGTCAACAACAGTCACAAAACGTTCGTCGCCCTCAAGTGGAAAGATGCAGCACCTTCCCAACGGGTCGGGCATTCGCGCGACAAGCAGGTCGCCCTTCTTCAAAAAAGTGCAGTTGAGATCGGCTGCCTTGCTGCGGGTAAGAAAACGGGACGACTTGTTCAGAAAGCGACTGTCACCAACGTCTGCCAGTTGGATCAGCCGAACCGAACCGTTTGGGTCCTGATCCTTGCTTTCAACCCAGTCACCATCGGTGAAGATACCGTCGTGCGCGATCAGTTCGCCGAGAGTAGGCTTTGCCCATCCGGGCGGCAGGTCCGTCATGCCGAGAGCGCCTCATTCATCTCGGTCATCACCGCGTCCATTCCCTCGCCGAAGAGGGCGTACATCCGCCCCAGCCCGCCATGACCGTCGAAGGGGGCGAAGTCCAGATCGCTGCGCTCGATGGTGAAGGAGGTGGCGAGGTGGTCGCGGATCATGCGCAGCCAGGCCATCTGGTCTTCGGTGAACTTGTCCCCTGCCCCGGCGTGCCGTTTCAGGATCCAGTTCTGGAAGTCGCGCCGCACCCGGTCGGCATGGGGAGTCAGCGTCTGATCCAACCCAACGGCGCGGCGGACCAGCGCCACGAGTGCGGTCAGTTCGTTTACCGGGTCGGCGCCGCGCATGTCGTCCAGATGGGCATAGGCGCGCCAGACCATGAGCGGGGCAAGGCGCGGGCGATCCTCGGCCAGCCGCTTCAGGACCTCTTTGACCATGGCGTCGGTGACGGGGGCGCGGCGCGCGGGGGTGCCGAACCAGATCGCCAGCGCCTCGATCCGGTCGCGGTTGTCGTTCAGGTAGGCCTCGAATTCCTGCGCGATCTGCTTCGCGTTCTCGGCGACCTCGCCCGCCCATTCGGCCCGGGTGAGGGTGTCGAGGTTCTCATGGTCGATGGTCTGCTCGGTGTCGCGGCGGATCGTGTCGATCAGGGTGATCAGCGGGCCGGTGAAGACATTGGCGGCCTGCCGGACGCGTTCGTCGCGGGCAGCGGTCATCGCGGCATCGTCGGGTTCGGGGTGCCCGGCGGCCTTCGCGTCGGCCTCGACCTTGTCGGGGTCGATGGCGTCGAACAGGTCGCGCACGATGGCGGTGAGGGGCTTGCCCGCGACCTCGCGGATGCGGGCCTGATCGGGGTCGGCCAGCCGGTTGTCGAGCCGCGACAGGCGGGCGGCGAGCGAGCTGACAGTGTCCTCGGACCGGTCGCCCATCATCAGGCCCATGGCGAGGTCCTTGAACGGGATCGAGGGTTTGGTGTCGAGCGGCTGGCTGTCGGTCTTGCAGGAGCGGGTGACGCCCACGGCATCGACGATGACGTAATGGGTCTTGGCCTGGGCCGAGGGGCTGACCTTGCGCAGGTCGTCGGGCTGGATGACGCGGGTGCCGCGGCCCTTCATCTGCTCGAAGTAGTTGCGCGATTTCACGTCGCGCATGAACAGCAGGCATTCGAGGGGGCGCACATCGGTGCCGGTGGCGATCATGTCCACGGTGACGGCAACGCGGGGGTAGTATTCGTTGCGGAAGGCGGCGAGCGAGGATTTCGGGTTCTTGGCACCGTTGGTGATCTTGCGGCAGAAGTCGTTGCCCTCGCCGAACTCCTGCCGGACGGTCTGGATGATGTCGTCGGCATGGCTGTCGGTCTTGGCGAAGATCAGGGTTTTCGGGAGTTCCTTGCGGCCCGGGAAGATTTCGGGCCACTTGTCGCGGAAGGCGCGGATCACGGTGCGGATCTGGTCGGGATTGACGACCGAACGGTCGAGCTGGGTGGCGGCGTAGGCCTCCTCCTCGTCCAGCGTTTCCCATCGTTTCGCGCGAGTCTCGCGCTCGCGCCGTTCGACGACCTGCTGGGCGCGCAGGGTCTCGCCGGCCTGGGTGATGCGGGTGTCGATCAGATAGACCTCGTTGCCGACGTTGACCTTGTCGGCGACGGCCTTTTCGTGGGTGTATTCGCTGACGACGTTCTTCTGGAAGAAGGCGTAGGTGCGGGCATCGGGCGTGGCGGTCAGGCCGATCAGGTAGGCGTCGAAATACTCGATGACCTGGCGCCAGAGGTTGTAGATCGAGCGGTGGCACTCATCGATGATGACGACGTCAAAGAACTCGGGCGGCAGGCGGGGATTGTAGACCACCGGCAGCGGCTCGCGGCGCTGCCAGGTGCGTTCGGCGGGGTTCTCCTCCTCGGCCGCGTCGTCCATGGGCTCGCCCTTGAGCGTGGCGTACATGCGCTGGATGGTCGAGATCACGACCTGGCTATCGCCGGCGATGTACGGAGAGGTCAGGCGCTGGACGTTGTAGAGTTCGGTGAACTTGCGGTTGTCGTCGTTGGGCAGGAAGGCCATGAACTCCTGCTCGGCCTGTTCACCGAGGTTCTTGGTATCGACGAGGAACAGGATACGCCGGGCACCGGCGTGCTTCAGCAGCCGGTAGACTTGGGTGATAGCGGTGAAGGTCTTGCCCGAACCGGTCGCCATCTGCACCAGCGCGCGGGGCCTATCGGCCTTCAGCGAGGCTTCGAGACGGGTGATCGCGGTGATCTGGCAATCGCGCAGGCCATCGGTGTTGAGGGGCGGCAGCGCCTTGATCCCGGTGCGGAACGACCGCTGGGCCTGCGCCCAGGCCTTGAGCGTTTCGGGGCGGTGGAATGTGAAGACCTCGCGCGAACGCGGCCGCGGGTCGCGTGAGTTGGTGAAGCGCGTGATCTGGCCGGTGCTCTCATAGACGAACGGCAGTGGCGTTGCGTTCGAAACCCATTTCAACTTGGCCTTGGCGTAGCCCTCCGATTGCTCCTCGACCGATGTCAGCCGGGCGCCCCAGCTGTCCGGCTTGGCTTCGACAACACCAACCGCCTGACGATCGGCGAACAGGACGTAGTCAGCTGGGCCGATATCCGTCTGATACTCGCGGACGGCCACACCGAGGCCCGCGCTGAAGTCGAGGGCATCCTTGTGCTGGACGGTCCAACCAGCAGCCTGCAGGCGGCCGTCGATCCGGTCGCGCGCGATCTGTTCGGGCGTCTGGTTTTCGGTTGGCGGCAAGCAGGCAGTCCTCTGAAGGGCGTATCGACCCATCATGGAACGTCGGCGCTTGAAGCGCAATCAGGAGGCGTGGAGTGTCATCACGAAAACAAGAATTCCGGCCACACGCAATTCATTGCAGAGGAATTCAACATCAGAGTCAAAAATCAATTTATTCTCCAATTCTCTCAGCCGATATTTCATTTGCCATTGTCGTTCCCTTCGCCAGCCTGCGCCCCAGCGTCTCGACGAAACCACTGTACCGCTCCTTCCCCTTGGCCTGCGCGGCCTCGCGCAGGTCGTCGGGGATCGGCGGGGTGGTGGTCAGCCAGAAGCGGATGAAGAGGGCCAGCGCCTCGCCGGTGATTTCCTGGTCGCGTTCGAGGCGTTCGATGGCGCGGGTCATGCGGTCGAGGCGGCGGGTGATGGCGGCTTCGCGCTGGTCGGCGTCGTCGGGGGTGAGGAAGGAGGCAAGCGCAGCCTCGACGATATGGGTTTTCGGCACACGACGGCTGGTGGCCATGGCTTCGAGCCGGTCGAAGAGGTCGGGGTCGAAATAGCTGTTCAGGCGCACCTTGGGCATCGGGGGTTCTCCTACAGATCCATGCCGTCGTCGGGGTCCATCGCGGCCTGGCGGGCGACGGTGCGGAAGCGGTTGCGCAGCGCCCGGGCGCGGGCGGCATCGGCATCGCTGTCGTCGTCGAGGTTCGGGAAGTCCGGCTCCGGGGACGCACGCTGCGGGGCGGCGTCCTCGTGCTCGGCGAGTTCCGGGGCGCGTTTTAGACCGCCGTCTTCGTCCCCGGCGCCGCCCGAAACCGCTTCCTGCGCCGGTGCTGCGATCGGGGCAAGCGCGCTCCAATCGTCGGTGGGTGTACGCGCTCGGAACGTCGTCGCTGCCGCATCCGGTGGCGGGATCACCCGCGCCTTCAGCTGGGCGTCAAGGAAGTATCGCACCTTGCGTGCCCGGACCGGCGGGGCGCCGGAGACCAGCACGATCTCGTCCTCGGGCGGCAGCTGCATGATCTCGCCCGGGGTGAGCAGCGCGCGCGCCGTCTCCTGGCGCGAGACCATCAGGTGCCCAAGCCAGGGCGACAGGCGGTGCCCGGCGTAGTTCTTCATCGCGCGCAGCTCGGTCGTGGTGCCGAGCGCGTCCGAAAGGCGCTTGGCCGTGCGCTCGTCGTTGGTCGCGAAGGCGACGCGGACATGGCAGTTGTCGAGGATGGCGTTGTTCTGACCGTAGGCCTTCTCGATCTGGTTCAGCGACTGGGCGATCAGGAAGGCCTTGAGCCCGTAGCCCGCCATGAAGGCGAGCTGGCTCTCGAAGAAGTCGAGCCGCCCCAGCGCCGGGAATTCGTCGAGCAGGAACAGCAGGCGATGGCGGCCGCCGGTCGCTTCCAGATCCTCGGTCAGACGGCGGCCGATCTGGTTGAGGATCAGGCGCATGAGCGGTTTCGTCCGCGAGATGTCCGAGGGCGGCACGACGAGGTGCAGCGTCACGGGGCGCGGGCCCGCGACCAGATCGGAGATGCGCCAGTCGCAGCGGCCGGTGACAGCGGCAACCACAGGGTCGCGGTAGAGGCTGAGGAAGGAGAGCGCGGTCGAGAGTACGCCCGAGCGTTCGTTCTCGGACTTGTTCAGGAGTTCCTGCGCGGCCTGGGCGACCACGGGGTGCGGCCGGTCGCCCAGATGCGACGTGTGCTTCATCGCCGTCAGCGTCGACTTGATGGTGCGGCGCGGGTCGGAGAGAAAGGTCGCGACCCCGGCCAGCGACTTGTCGCGCTCGGCATAGAGGACATGCAGGATCGCGCCGACCAGCAGCGAATGGCTCGTCTTCTCCCAGTGGTTGCGCCGTTCGAGCTGGCCCTCGGGGTCGACCAGGATGTCGGCGATGTTCTGCACGTCGCGCACCTCGCGCGCACCGCGACGGACCTCGAGCAGCGGGTTGTAGGCCGCGCTTTCCGCGTTGGTCGGGTCGAAGCGCAGCACCGGGCCGATGCGCGCGCGCCAGCCCGCGGTCAGCTGCCAGTTCTCGCCCTTGATATCGTGGACGATGGCGGAGCCCGGCCAGGTCAGCAGGCTCGGGATCACGAGGCCCACGCCCTTGCCCGACCGGGTCGGCGCGAAGCAGAGCACATGCTCGGGCCCGTCATGGCGCAGATAGCGGCGGTCCAGCCGCCCGAGGACGACGCCGTCCTCGCTGAAGAGCCCGGCGGCAGCCACGTCCGCCTGCGTCGCCCAGCGGGCCGAGCCGTAGGTGGTGACGTCATGCGCCTCGCGCGCACGCAGGACCGACAGAAGGATGGCAACGAGGATTGCGGCGATGCCGCCAGCGGCCGCGATCACCGCGCCCTCGACGAAGACGGCGGGCGCATAGGCGTCGTACCAGTACCACCAGACGAAGAAATCCCAGGGGCTGTAGAGCGGCCAGCCGAAGACCTCGATCAGGGGAGACCCGAGCGCGGGCTGGTGGCCGAGGCGGAAGGCCACCCATTGCGTCGCGGCCCAGAGGAAGACGAGGACCACGAGGCTCACGACCAGGATCTGGCCCCAGAGGATGGCGGTGGCGGGAGAGGGATCGGGACGGGGACGGGTCATGGGCGGTCCTTCTGGTCAAAGGCTGAGGCCGCGGCGGCGGCCGAGAGTCCAGTCGATGCCACCGCCCGCGCCGACCATGCCGCTGACGGACTGCCCCAAGTGGCGGTCGAGCTGCGGCGTCCAGGGCACCAGCGAGAAGCCGAGTCCGTCATCGATCATGGCGAAGCGGCCCGAGGCGAGATCGAGGCGGCGTCGGTACGTGCCTTCGACCGGATCGCCCTCCTGCGGCTTGAGGCGCCTGAGGCCGGTCTCGGCGGAAAGCCGGGTGGCGGCGCTGTCGACCTCGCGGGCGCGCAGGGTGGCGAGGAGGTCGCGGGCGAAGACCACGCGGTTGCCCTGCCGCCGCGCCAGCCCATCGGCGACGAGCCGCTCGGCGCGCCGGTCGAGCGCCTCGCGCACCTCTGCCCCGAAGCCCGATCCGCTGAGGGGCACGCGGTCGCGCGCAAGCTGCAGCCGGTCGAGCCAGGTTGCGCCCTCCGCGCCGACCTGCGCGGCGAGGTCGAGATCGGAGCGACCGACGAGGGCGAGCCGCGCCCGCCCGCCATCCTTCGGGGTCCAGGCCCTTGTCTCGACGATGCCGCCCGGCGCGGTGTCGCCCGTCGCCTCGATATCCGGGAAGCGCAGGTGATGGACGCGCCCGTCGACCCCGTCGACGATCGCCCAGGCCGTACTCTGGTGATCGTCCTGCAGCCCGCGCGCAACGAGCCGACCGAGGACCGGGGCAGCGGGCGTGCCCTCGACGACGAAGTCCGCGGCCGCGCGCTCCGGTCCGCCGACCATGGCGCGGTGCGTGGTCCTGATGATGTCGCCGCGCATCCCGAGGTCGCGCAGGGTTGCCTCGGCCCCGGGCTTCAGTTCCCAGACCGCGGGCAGCACCGGCAGGGCGAGGCCGAGGCGTTCGAGCTTCTGGGCGCGGCCGATCATCAGGCGGCGCAGCTCCGGGTCGTGGGGCTCGGGTGTGCCGCGCCGCAGATCGAGGACACCGGCGTGGTCATCGGCCAACGCGCGCATGGAACGGTCGAGGTCGGTCCAGCGCTCGGCGCCGACCTGGCGTTCGAGGTCGGAGGCGATCTCGCGCGTGGTGCGGGGACCAAGTTCCAGACCGACGAGTTCCTCGGCCCGGGCGCGCAGCCCGTAGGCGATGTAGTCGCGCGAGATGACGAGGTCGCGGCCGTCCCCGGCCTTGCCGCGCACGAGGATGTGGACATGCGGATTGTCCGTGTTCCAGTGATCCACTGCGGCCCAGTCGAGCCTTGTGCCGAGGTCGCGTTCGGCGCGGGCCATCAGGTCGCGGGTGAAGGCGCGCAGGTCCTCGAGCCGGTGGGCATCCTCGGGCGAGACGATGAAGCGGAAATGGTGGCGGTCTTCGGCGCAGGCGTCGGCGAAGGCGCGGGGGTCGAGGGCGTCGCCCTCGCGGCCGAAGAGATCGGCCTCCCGCCCGTCCTGGCCGACACCGTCACGCTGCAGATAGCCGATATGCCGGGTGAGCGGGGCCGAGCGGTATCTAGAGCCGGTGTGGCGGACCACGCGGGCCTTGACCACGACGCGGCGCGCGGCGCGGGTCAGGCTGGCAGCGCTCCGGGCAAAGCGGCCGCGCCCGATGGTGGTGCCCCGCCCGGCCTGGCCGAAGCGGGCCCCCGTGTGCCCGGCCTTCCGGGCCGCGCGCAGCACCTCGCCGACGAAGCGGGTGGCGCGGCGCCCCGAGGGGCCATGGTCGCGGATGCGACCGGGGCGCGGGCGCAGGTCGTCCGTGCCCCGGGTCATGGCGCTGCCTCGTGGCGGGAGGCGCCGGCACGGTAGAAAGCTGCTGCGACCAGAGGCTTGTCGGAACGGCCAGCACGGCGCCCCCCCGTCTGGCACGGTGAAACCGGCCGGACGACAACCGCCTGCCTGGCCACCGTGCCAGGCCTTTTATCTGGCAATACATCCCGTTGAGCCTGCGCCGATCTGCTGCTTCCCGCCAAGGCCACGTCATCGCAGGCCGCGCTGCGCCGGAGTGCGAATCCGGCGGTCATGGCGTCCGCCGGGTCTGGAGGGGCACGAAGAGGTCCGGATGTGCGGATGTGTTGGTCTCTGCGGCGGGTGCCTCGGTATCTGCGGAACGCGTAGTCGCACCGCCCGCGAAGAGCGGGGCGTCGCGCCAATCGGCCGGCGCAGTGCGCGGTCGTGGCGGGCTTGGATCTGGTGCTGGCGCAGTGATGATCGGGACGAGGGTTGCGACGTAGTCGCGGGTCTCGCGCGGCAGCGGTCGCCCCGTGGCGAGGTGCTCGGCATAGCGGCCGGGGCCTGCGTTGTAAGCGGCGAGGAAGCCCGGCGCGCCGAACCGGTCGTACATCGCGCGCATGTAAGCAGTGCCGGCGAGGATGTTGTCGCGCGGATCGAACGGGTCGGAACCGAGCCCATGGGCGGCGCGCAGCTCGGCCCAGGTGCCGGGCATGACCTGCATCAGCCCCATGGCGCCGGCGCGGCTGACCGCGCGCGGATCGCCCGCGCTTTCGACGGCGATGACGGCGCGGATCCAGTGCGGCGGCAGGTCGAAACGCTGCGCGGCCTCCGCGATGTGGCGGTCGATGTCGGAGACGCTGGACGTGGCCGGAGGGTCACCGGGCGGTTGCGCAATGACCGGTGTGGGTGCGGTTAAGGCGCCGACGATCAGCATTGCGGCTGCAGTTGCTGTGCACATGCAACGCCGGATTATGGGCAATGGACGGCTCATCGCGTCATCCTCCCCGCGTCCAGACCGGGCGCGCGCGGGCGACGATGCTGGTGGCGTCCGTGGGCCCGAAGTAGCGGCCATCGAGGCTGTCCGGCGACTCGGTCAGCAGGAGGAAAAGCTGGTGCTCGTCCAGCACCGTGCAGCCCTGCCAGACGGGCATGGAACGGCCGTGGCTGTCGGTCTCCAGCGCGGTTGCGACCGCGTTGCCGCCGATCAGGACCGCATTGCCGATGCGACAGACCTCGGTGCCCGGCAGCGCGGCGATGCGCTTCAGGAGCAGAGCCGACTGTCCCAGATATCCGCGCTCGACGACCCATTCGGCGTGCTCGTTCGGCAACGCGACGGCGACCAGATCGCCGAGGGCCAGCGGTCCCGGGGGCGCCAAGGCGTAGAGCCCGATCGGCAGGCTGCTGGATGCGTTCCAGAGGATGCGTGGCGGGCGGTCGGACAAGGCGGTGGCGATGAGAGCGATGCCGGCACCCATGCCGACAAGAGGCGAAACCGCGCCGTTCATGACGTCAGTCCGCGGCGCTTGAGCCAGGCGGCATGCCGCGCCGGGGTGTAGATGCGGGGCGAAAGCTCGGCGGTCAGGCGGTTGTGGACATGCCGCCAGTGGTCGGGGCAGACGTCCTCGGGGGCGATGGCGTAGCTTTCCACCTGCGCGATGGCGGCGAGCGCGGCCTCGACCTTCGGCCAGCCGGACAGGCGCAGCAGGACCTCTCCGCCCGGCGTCACGAAAGGCACCGTCGTGCAGGGCGCACCCGGGGCGACGGCGCGCAGGATGTCGATCCGGCTTTCCACCGTGCCGTAGTCATTCGACGCCCAGCGGACCAGCGCGAAGACCGCACCGGGATCGAAGGACACGCGCCGGTCGCGTCGCGTCAGGATCACCTCCTCGGCGATCCGGCCGAAGCGGATCCAGCGCTCGACATGGCCCTCGTCCCAGGTCAGCTCGACCGTGGTGCGCATGACCTCAGCGTCCCTGACGCAGATAAGCCGGCGCGAGGGCGGCATGGCGCTTGGCGGGCGGCAGGGTCTCGCCCTGCGCGTCCGAGGTCGAGGTCTTGGTGCCGCGCGCGACCCAGGCCTGCAGGTCCTCGAGCGCATAGACGACCCGCCCGCCGATCTTCGAGTAGCGCGGGCCGGTGCCGTAGGTGCGGTGTTTTTCGAGGGTGCGCCCCGAAAGGCCGAGGAAGCGCGCCGCCTCGGGGGTGCGCAGGTAGCGCGGCGGCAGGGCGGGGTTGGGATCGGGCATGACAAAGGGCCTCCGGATGCTCTGGCCCGTCGCGGGGATGCGGCGGACTACCGGGGGCCAGTGAAGCGAAGACCGGAGCGCAGGGGGGATGACGAAGATCGGTCCCGGAAATCGACACCCCCTGCGAGGGACGCCCTGGGCGGCATGGGATCAGCGAAACTGGGGAGGATCAGTCGCCGCGCTTGCCGCGGCCCGTGGGCTTTTGGCCGAGAAGAAGAGCGCGGTAGCCGTGTTCGGTGAGATGGCGGCCATGGGCGATCAGGCGCGTCACCTGGGCCTTCAGCGGGCTCGTCTTCCAGTGCTCGCCGCGGACGCGATCTGCGCCGTAGAGATGCTCGGCGATGGTGCGCAGGACCGCCTGCGCCTCGCGCCCGTCGAGCGCACGCAGCGCCATGGCGATGCGACGGCGCTGTTGCAGGGTCAGGGGATCGGGCGGCGCGCGCAGACCGAGAAGCCGCGCGCGCAACCGACCGGCGTTCGCCTGCCGCGCGGGCCAACGGTCGTCGAGCGGCAGCAGGATGCCCACCGGCTTGCGCAAATCCGACGGGCGCAGGGCCAGCAACTCGCCGGTCTTCAGGCGCAGGAGCAGCAGCCCGTCGGCCTCGCGTCGGATATCGATGCTGCCGGGATCGAGCGTGATCGTGACGTCGGCGGCGCCATCGACCCGCGCCAGCAGGGACACCGCGGCGGGCGCGGCCTTGGGGATCCAGAACACCGGCGCGGCGGGAGCTTCCTGCGCCGGGTCAGCCGGGAAATCGCAACCCCCAGCTGGCCGGGGAGGCATGCCCCCCGTCCATCAGGGGGTACTCCTTGCGGTAACGGGTGTTGCGGCGCAGGCATTCCCAGGCGAGGCCCGACACGTCGAGCGCATCGAAGGCGTCATAGTCCTGCCCGTCTTGCCAATCCCGCGTCATGGCGAAGCTCCGCAGCACGTTGATCGGAACAGGATCAAAGGTAGCGCGCAGGTATGGGCGCGGCCATTGCTGCGGCGCCGCACAACCGCAACCTGAGCGTGAATCTGCCGAAAGCGTTCTCGCCTTGAGCGGTCACCGCCTATTCGTCGCGTTCCAGCAGCAGCAGGCGATAGCCCACTTCGGTCATCCAGCGGGCGCGGGCGAGGTGGCTTTCGACGGCGAGGCGCGCACGTTCGGGCTCGGCTTCGGCGTCGATCTCGAAGAGGACCTGCGCCATCTCGGCCAGCGTCGCCCCGCTGTCCTCGGCATCGATGAGCCGCAGGTAGAGCTTCATGTGCGCGCGGTCGTACTCGGTCAGGGCCTCGTCCCAGGGCACGACTGCAGCAATGGGCATGGTCCTGCTTGCCGACATGGTTCCTCTTGGCGCCCGTCCGGGCGCATCCTCACCATCCTCCGGGACGCCCCCGGATTGCAAGCGCGCCGCTCGTCCGTCGCTCGGCGTTCAGCGCCGCGTATTATAGTGCGTCGCACGGAAATACGCGATGGGGTCTTTACTGGCGGATGGATATCCGCGCGGTTTTTGGCCGAAATCTCAAGCATTACCGACAGCGCGCCGGTCTGAGCCAGGCGGCGCTGGCCGCGAAACTGGAGATCGACCGCGCGCATATCAGCTCCATGGAACGTGCCCGGCAGAACGTCACGATCCTCACGCTCTGGCACCTGTCGCTGGCGCTCGAGGTCGAGCCGGCACTGCTGCTCGAATACCGCGACCCTGAGGAACGGTAGCACCGGAAGCGCACTCACTGCGCGCTCCAGTTCGGTCGCCGTCCGCTGCGCGGCACCGGAGCCTCGCGCGTGACCCGGCCCTCGACGAGCGCCCAGAACCCGGATTTGCGCCCGTGCGTCGCGCGCAGACCCTCGCGGTATTGCGCATGGCTCGGCAGATCGGCGGGCCGGTCGTCGGCGGTGTCGCTGTCGGCCGCCAGCCGGTCAAGCGCCGCAAGGTACTTCGCCGCGTGGCCATAGGCCTTCGACCGGGCGCGCGCCAGGATGTCGTCCAGCAGCGCCCGGTAGAGGATCGTCGCGGCCAGCGGGCTTTCGTGCTGCAGCCGGTCGGCGATGGGCGGCAGGATGTGCCAGTCCGACCCCGACCACGCCGCCCGATGCCGGACGACGATCCGCGCGGCCAGATCATCGCGCGGCCAGGCGAGGAAAAAGCGCAGCGCCGCTATCGGATCGGCGTGGTCGAGCGCCAGCGCGAATGCGGCCTGCTCGGCCTCGATATCGTCGAAATCCGGCAGCGCCTTGAGATGGGCGCGCAGCAGTTCGGGCGCCAGCGTCTCACTTAGCCGCTGCCAGCGCAGCGCCTGCGCGGCCTCGACCTGCCCCAGCGCCGTCAGGATCTCGGCCTCGAGCAGCGCCTGCTGCACCGCCGGGCTGGCATCGGTTTCGTCCTCGCCGTCGAGCCCCATCAGCACGCTGTGGCGCCGCGTGCCGCCCGCGCGCACCCAGTCCAGCGCCTCGGCAGCGCGGCCTGCGGCCAGCAGCTGCGCCGCAATCCCGAGGCTGTCGCGCGACGCCTCGGGCTTCTCGCGTTCCAGCGCGATCACCTGATCGAGGTCGCCTCCGGCCCGCGCCAGCGCCTGCCGCATGCGCCGCCACTGGTCGGTCATCGAGTAGAACAAGCCGCCCGATGCCCGCTTGCCGGTCTCCGCCGCATGCCGTTCGGCAATGCGCGCGGCAAGATCGGCGTCCCATTCCGCGCGCGCGGCGGGCGGCAGATGCGGGGTCACCTGATTGGCCACCTTCGACAGATAGCCATGCTCGCTTTCCCCCAGTGCGGTCATGATCTGCGCGAGCAGGCCGCTCGCCTCGGCGCTCGACATGCGCGCCGCGACCGGACCCAGCGCGTCGATCGCATCGGCATAGACATCCTGGATGCGACCGCTGGAGTCGTCGATCCGCTCGAAAACCCTCTCATGGGTGGCGATGAAGCGCAGCAGGCGGTCGGCCGCCATGGCGGGATCGGCGGCGGCGAGTTCGGTAGCAATGCTCGAGACCAGCGCCGACAGATCGTCCCGAAACGCCCGCTCCTTGTCCCAGTCCACGAAGGCTCGCGCCCGCGCCAGTCCCGCAAGCCGCCGGTCGATCAGCTTCGCCACCGCCCCCGCCCCGGACTGCCCAGCCAGCGCCGCCATCACCCGACGCTTGAAGGCGGCGTTGCCGGATGCCTCTTCGGCGACGAGCGCACCGAGGCGAGGCGCCCCGAGAGCTTCAAGCGATTCAAGCGAAAGGGAGGGTTTGCGAGCCATGGGAGTTGTTTACCCGGCGCGCCAGAAGGACGTCTACCCCGCTCAAATCCCTTGCTGTCGGAGCCGAATACACCTCTTCGGATCCGGGTCCTCCTCGAACAGAACACGCGCTTCGCGACGCAAGGGCGGAACGCAGACGAACCTACTCCTCAGTGAATTTGCTGGAGCGGACCGTCAAACGGCGCTTCCAAAGGGTTGACCTTGGCCGCCAGCCCCAGTCGCAAGGAACCCATCAGCGACATCTCTGCATACTGTAGCCATCCTACCTCTCGGAAGCGATCCGCAAATGCCGCCCAACATATCCAATCTCCAATCTCTTCATACCTGGGACTTCACGAAAATGAAGCCTGTGGCCGTCCTGCAGTCTAGCGTGAAGCTCAAAGAGCTCGTCCTCGCCAGAACATGATCGGAAAATACGCTCTCGCCCAAATTGCTGCATGGTGGTGACCGACTCGCCTGTAACCTTCGACAGGTACTTCGGAACAGGAGCACCAGTTGCCTTCCATTCAGTGGAAGCAGCGCAGAGTTCCTTTAGGCGGAATAAGGCCTGCCTGAAGATCGCAAGGCCGAGGCCCTTAAGGTTGCCCTCTACGGAGGGAGCAAAATCCAAACCTGGGAAAAGCTCCTCCCGTCTTTGCCAGAGCTCTGGAGGCTGGATCGTGCTAAAGAGCTCGCCGTTGAACTCAGCTATCAAAGCGCTAGCGCTATCCAGCGAAAAAAAGTTACGAACGGGCCGGATGGCACGGTCTAACTCTGGGTTGCCGAGCTTATGAGCGGTTATCTCAAGCGGTGAAACACGCCACATAGGCTCCGGTGATAAGGTTGCACAGATCCGATCAGGTGAATGCCAGCAGAGAAGAAGCGAGTAGCATCCTGGATGCCCAGCAACATCCAACTCTAATAGAGCGCCTAGTTCTTCATCACTAACGTCATCCTCCACTGGATACTTGGTCAACAACCTCATCAGAAATCTTCCAGTATCGGGGCCCTTTCTGCAAAGCTCGCGAAAAACATCGTGAAGTGTAGTATTGGGAGCTACCAAAATTTCTGAACTGGCCGCGTGCATCCGAAGCTGGTAGAGCAAATGTCCTGCCCTTACCAGGGTGACAAAGCCCCGCTCGAGATCCGCCGCAGATTTCGCTGCTTCATCCAGGTTTACAAAGCACGATGCCAAACAAGCGCTGTTGAGTACTGCCTCACGCACAGCTTCGTCCTTCAGCCAAGAAGTCCGAGCAGGTTCTCGTCCCGCTCATCGAAAAAGCCCTTCGGCCATTCAGAAAGGCTCCCGCTTTCCAGCACCAGCGGGCTGATAACTTCGGTTTCCGAGCCCGAACGAGTGAAGAAGTGAATGCGCGTGTCCCGACCGTCTGAGCGTCGATACTTCACATCGAGCCGGACGCCGTCAAGGAAATGGTCGCTATGTGTCTCAATCAAGACCTGAACACCTGATTTTGCTGTGCGTCCCGCGAGTTGTCCTAAACGGGTCTGGCCCCTTGGATGGAGATGCGCTTCCGGGTTCTCGATAATGACCAGATCCCCGGAGCGAGCGCCAATAAGGGCAGTCAAGACCGGTAGGACGTACGAGATTCCAAAGCCGACGTTGGTAGCCCTGAAGGCTCGGGATTGTACATCGCCTTTTCTGCTGTAAGCATACCTAGCTGAAAGTGCATCGATCTCGCGCATTCGAGATATGTCAAGCGTCGCCCCTGGACTTGTCTCTTGTAGCCAAGACGAAACCTGGCCTTCAAGCGTCAGAACTCCATTGGAATCGTGCACTCTCGGATCGGCCTCGTCCAAGACATTGCCGCCAAATTCAGCAAGATACGCAAGAACGTGCTCCCCATGAATGCCGAGAGACCGCGTTGACACTTGCTCGTTAGACCATGGAAGCGACTTTCTTGGTCCGAACCGCTCTGCCGACAAATACTGGAAACCGCTTGCTGAAAATAAGGCGGGCAGGCCTGTAGCACGCTGGGTCCGCGGCGTGTCAGAGTTAGAGTCCACCCAGTTTCCGTCAGTGTCCAGGATCTTGTTGGTCGTGGCTCGCCCAAAATGTTTGGTCATCATGAGCGAAAGACGGTCGTTTTCGCGAGAGTATTCATAACGATACTCAATCCGCCGTGACTGCCCCAACTCCAAAACGAATGCGATCGTATCCTGATCCGCGAGATCGAACAATACGTCCTCGCCGGTTCCGAGATCAATCAGATCACCAGATAGTCGCAGGCGCCTTTGCAGGCGCTGGTTTGAAATTGACTGACGTAGCAGTAGCAGCGCCTGTATGGTGCTGCTCTTGCCCATACCATTAAGCCCGGAAAGCACCGTGAGCCCGCCTAGCTCGACACGTTGTTTCCTAAAGCATTTGAAGTTTTCGAGTTCGATTGCTGAAATATGAAAACTAGGCATTGTTTAGCACTTTCTGAACGATGCGCTCGACAGTCTCGAACCGTTTCTTAACCCGCGCTGGCACGCCAGTTGCGTATGATATTGAAACTTCAAAATCTCTGTCTTCCGACAAGGTCTGCATGAAAAGCACTCGAATGTCGCACTTTTTCTCGGATAATTTGTTGCGCTCGGCATCGGACAGCGCAGCCAGCGTTACCGACCAAGTTTCAAAGAGGGCCTTGCTAATGGGGCTTCGTGGTGCGTCGTCCCGATAGCGTTTCCTGAAAGCATCATCGCCGAAAACTTCACATGCTGTCAGCATTGCGCTCTCGAATGCGCCGCGAATAGAGGCGCGCTCTGACGCGGAAGCGTCGTTAACTGACTTCATTGCCGCATTTAGAAAGCCATCAAGGTCATTGTTGCGATAGTCTACCCAGTTAACAAGATGAAAAGCTACAAAACGAAGGGCGCATTCGCGTGCAGACATCCGCACGTCACTTACGCTGCCCTTCGTAGCTGCCTGAAATTCTTCAGTATTGATGAGGTCCGCGAGAAACTGCCTCACTGGGCCTTTGTTGAGTGCATGGCGTATCTCTTGGGAGTTGAGTGTCATTCCTCCAGTGTTGATCCGGCTGAAAATATTGAACATTACCTCTTCGGGAGTGCCCGGCTGAATAACATTCATCACCAACTCTGTTTCTTCAATTCGTCGCTGCATGTTACGAGGGAGCTCCCCGAAGGATTTCCTATCGAACTGAGCCAGATATTCGAGACCCCGCAGCGGAAATTCGCCCTTGAGAAAGTCATGGATGGTGGTAAGGCGCTGTAGGCCGTCAACCACCGACCAGGAATCTCTGTTATCGCTGGCGACATAGAAAACGGGTAGCGGAATGCGCAGTAAGATCGATTCGATTAGGCGGCCTTTTCGTGCAGGGTCCCAAATTCTTGCTCGGCGTTGAAACTCTGGCGCAAGATCAATCTCACCGTGATCGATGCGAGTGCTGATGAGCGAAATGGTTTTTGTCTCTCGCACGACTTTGATTTTGTCCGGATCGAAGGGCCGCTCGATTGGAAGGAGATCGTTTGACGGATCTGCTGGTTCCTGCTCGACGCCGGTGGCTTCACCATCTTCAATGTGTTCAACGATCAGCTTATCTTTTTCACTCATTTTTGCTCTCGTTGCTGGGCTGTCCACCGGTTCCTGTGCTGATAGACCATAATCCGCATGAATCCACCGCGTCTAGGTCCGAACAGCGAGTGGGAAGGTTCCGCACTTGGTCGTTCGACGACTTTGAGACTGCATCGCTTCCGCTAGTGGGTAGGCGTCACGTCGACAAGCGCCGCTGTCAGGTTAGGTTGCGCTGCTATGCAGCACGCTGCCCGCCCGGAGAGTGCGCACAGCGCGGTGCACGCCACTCGGCGCGGCACGCTCGAGCGCCCGCTTCGGAGGCTTGAGCTGGAAGAGTCTACGGGTGGCTCAGGGCCGAGCACGACGCTCGCCGCGACCGGGGCCCGCGGCACGGCTCATGGGTAGCCCGACATGAGCCGCCCCGCCCGGGCTGTCCCGGGCGGGGAGGTTTCGCGGTCAGTCGCCGTTGCGGCGGGTGGTGGGGCGCGACCAGATGAGGGAGAAGGTCTCCTCGCCGCCCTCGATCACGGTGTCGTCGAAGAGGTTGGCGTAGATCGGCGCCGTGAAGCTCGGGTCGTCGAGCTTGAGGCTGAGGTAGTCGCGGCCCTCGGCCGAGCGCTTCGACCAGGCGGCGCCGATCTCGGCGCGGCCGACGAAGACGCGGTGCGAGGGGGCGTTGGCGGTGGGCTGGCTGTCCTCGGGGACGATGCGCACGCCCTTGGCCTGCACGCTCAGGGTGACGATTTCGCCGACGTATTCGGTGCCGGTCTTCTTGAAGGTTCCGATGGTGGCCATGTCGATTTCCTCCTGGCTCTTCGAGCCCGCGCCCATCGCGGCCTCGATGGCGATCGTCAGGACCGGGACGATCCGCCGACGCAGCCCGTTCGGGCCCGCAGCGCCAGCGGAGGACGGCAAGGCCGGTCTTTCTTGTCCCGCGAGGAATGGCGGGGACCCGCCAGGGGAAGAAAGTCCGGACGCGCCGTTGCGGTCCAGGCGGTCGAGGCGTCAGCCGGTCCCGGTCAGATTAGCCACCTGAGAGGCCGCGCGGGATGCGGGATCGGGCCCCGGAGGAGAAGGTCACAGGCCACCAGGCAGCCGCACAAGACCCCGGCACCGGGCGTCGTGCGAAGACAGGCACCGGCGTGCAGGCGGCGGGTGGGGATTCTCGTCCCGGGCAACCACGATCTACCCAAGCCCACGGGAACGCGCTTCAGGACCGCCCAGATGTGGCGTTGATCGATGCCGATTCGGCCCCTCAGGGCTGCGACCCTCTCAGCCTCGGGCGGGACGCCGCTGTCGCCTTGCCGATCTGCCGACCGATCCGACAGCTGATCGTGGTGGCGGGAGACCGCCCAAGCCTCCGGACGCGACCTGTTCCCCGCCAACGGTCTCCCCCGCGACCCCGCCCGCCTCGGGCCATCCGGCGACGCGGGCGAAGGCGGTGCCCCCGATGAACAGCGCGGCGAGGGCGGCGAGAACGAGGCCCGCCGCCTCGCCGGTGCCGGTGAGTGCGAAGAGGCCCTTGCTGGCGTGGAAACCCGCGAGGCCCGCGGGCGCGGCATAGACGAGGCCGAGCGCAAGGCGGAGGGGGATGGAGCGCAGGCGCGCGAAGACGATCTCGCCGAGGACCGCGACGCCGCCCGCCACGGCAACACCGCCAAGGATCGCGGCAACGAGACCCTGTTCGGCCCCGTGCAGCCAGAAGGCAGCGGACAGGCCGAGCCAGAAGGGCAGTGAATAGACGGCCAGCGTGAACAGCAGCCAGAAGAGGGCGCCGAGGCCGAAGACGGTGAGGAAGGCCGAGGCCAGCATGGGGTGGCTCCTTCATGTAAAGGATCGCGCCGCCACCCCCTCCGATTGGCGCGCGATCAGCATAGCAGAAAGCCGCCCGCGCCGGGAGGGACCGGCGCGGGCGTCGGCGGCGTGTTGCCGCTGCGGATCAGGCCGGGGCGGGCTTCGGGCGGAAGTCGAAGAGCGGGATGCCGAGCGCGCGGGCCTTGTCGGCGAGGTTGTCGGTGATGCCCGAGCCCGGGAAGACGATCAGCCCGATCGGCAGCACCTGGAGCAGCTGATCGTTGCGCCGGAAGGGGGCGGCCTTGCCGTGGCGCGTCCAGTCGGGCTTGAAGACGATCTGCGTCACGCCGCGGTTGTCGGCCCAGGCGGCGGCGATGCGTTCGGCCCCGCGCGGGCCGCCGCCATGCAGGAGCACCATGTCGGCGTGCTTGGCGCGCACCCGGTCGAGCGCGTCCCAGATCGCGGCATGGTCGGCGCAGTCGGCTCCGCCGGTGAAGGCGATCTTCGGACCGGCTGGCAGGAGCGGCTGCAGATCGGTACGGCGCCGGGCGGCGAGATGGTCGCGGCTGTCGATCAGGGCGGCGGTCAGGCTGCGGTGACGGACATGGCTGCCGCTGCGCGGGTGCCAGACCTGGCCGAGATGGGCTTCGAAGCCCTCGGCGGCCAGATCGCGCATCGCCTCCCAGGCATTGCGCCGCTCGATCAGCGACAGGCCCTCGGCGATCAGGGTCTCGAGTTCCACCGAGCGGATTTCCGATCCGTCCTGTTCGCGCTGCGACCGCCGCTGCGCCTGTTCGTTGGCGTCGAGGTCGCGCTCGACGCGGGTCGCCATGCGGTGGAAGAGGTTCACAGCCTGCCAGAGCACATCCTCCAGGTCGGGCTCGAGGCGGGTGTCCGAGAGCGTCGCGACCAGCGCGTCGAGAATGTCGGCGACGGCCCCGCGCAGGGTGTCGGGCTCGGGCAGCGGGCGCGGGTCGGGCTCGTCGGCGAAGGGGCGGTGGCCGTAGAGCTGCAACTCCTCCAGCACGATGGCGGTGGTGGATCGGGTCTGGATCTCGGTCATGGTCGGGGTCTCCCCTGCTGTCTGACCCGCGCCTCTCGCGGGCCTTCCCGGGCGACGGGACAGCGGGGGCCGGGCGGGCCTGCACCGCCGCATATGCGGCGGCCGCAGCGCAGCGGAGGACGGCTTGCCGTTGCGGGCCCGTCCGGGCTCTGCTCCGTCTCGCCCCTCTCGGAAGGCCCGGAGGCGGGGGCTCTGACAGGGGAAGGTGACCTGGGCCGCGTGCGGCCGGACCCGGGTCAGTCACCATGCTGCGTGAGGAGCGTGCCAGCATCCTCGGGCGCCAGCTGCGGGCGCAGATGGGCGCGCAGGTCGGAGAGCCCGAAGGCGATGAGGTCGTCGTTGACGTCGCCCAGACGCGGGTGCAGGCGGATCGCCTCGATCCCTTCGGTGGTGGCGCGGGTGGCGAGCGTCTCAGCGGCGGCAAGGCCAGCGGCGTCCTGATCGACGGCGATATATAGGCGGCGCAGAGGGGTAGGCAGGATCAGGGCCGCGAGATGGCTGGCCGAGAGCGCGGCGACGACGGGAAGGAACGGCAAGGCGCGGCGGAGCGCGAGCATGGTCTCTAGGCCTTCGCCGGCGGCAAGCATATCGGAACCTGTGCCGATGCGCACGCCATGACCCAGCAGATGCCCCATCGCCTTGCGCGGCGGGATGACCGGGGCCTTGCCTGCCGTCGCTGGGTCAAGCCATGTGCGGTGAAGGCCGGTCAGTTGCCCGTCGAGGTCGGTGACCTTCGCCAGCAGGGCGGGCCAGCGTTGCGGCGGGGTTGCCCGCGGCTGGTCGTCGCCGCGATGGAAGCAGGCCGGGTGGTAGCGGAGAGCGGGCACTGCGCCGAGGTCGGTGAGACCACGCCCCGCAAGGTAGCGCTCGGCCAGCGTGCCCGCGAACGGTTGGCCCATCGCCCAGAGGCGCCGCGCGGCCTGCACGGAGCCTGCGGGCGCGGGGGTATCGAGCGTCGCAATCGGCACGGGTCGTGGCAGGTTCAGAAAGCGCCGCGCCTCGTCCAGCGTATCGCGCAGGGAGCCGTGGCGCTGGTTCGCGGCAATCAGGTCCAGCAGGTCCCCGAACGCGCCGGTGGCGGCATCGGTCCAGCGCCCCGCTGCCCCCGGGCCCGAGCTCGGCCCGGTCAGCCGGACATAGAGGCTGCGCCCGGGGCTGTTCTCGACATCGCCCGCGATCCAGTACCGGCCCTGCCGCCGGCCATTGGGCAGGTAATGGCGGCAGACCGCCTCGGCGTCTTCGGCCAGACGGCGGGCGAGCATGGCGGCGGGACTTTCCATCGGCGGCACCTCGGGTCGGACAACAGGAAAGAAGGGGGCTACCGTTGCCGGCAGCCCCCAGGTGTCCGGGATCGGAAAGGTCGGGGGGTGAGCGTCGATCTGGCGAAGGTCCGGGGACCTGCCTGCGACAGGAATTCCTTCCCGACCCCGGCGGATCACTCGGCTGCGGTGCGCGCGATTTCCGCGCCGGTGACGGGCTTATCTTCGCCCGCATCAGCCGGATCGCCCATGGCCCATTCGCCGCCGTCCGGCGCCGATTGCGCTACGACGGTCTCGGGCGCGGGTTCTGCCGGGGCATCCTCGGCGTCGACCAGCTCGATCTCCGGCGCCTCGTCCGCCTCGACGGTCGTGGTGCGCAGCAGGTCCGGCAGCCAGCCGGTGCCCGCCAGCAGCTCCTCGGCCGCCGCGGCCATCTCGGGCTTCTTCAGCCCGGCGATGCGGTCGGCGGCCTCGCTGCCTTTGGCCTCACGGACCGCCTCGAGGATGCGCGCCTTGGTGACCCGACCGAGGTAGTTGGCGGCAGTGACCGCCCAGCCCGCCCGCGCCATGTCGAGGCCGAGCGTGGTGGCCAGCACCGCGCCATGCGCCAGCGCACGCGGGCGGCGGTGGTAGGGGTCGTGCACCGCGTTGACGGTCAGCGCGACGCAATGGGCGAAGAGCGCCGCGCGGCTGTCGGCATCGAAGCCCGCCAGCACCTCCCACAGTTCCTCGGGCGCCTTCGGCAGGCGCTGCGCCCAGGCCTCGTGCCGCGCCTCGACCGATTGCGCATAGGGCGTGTCGCCCAGCCCCGGCGCCTGCGACCCGAACACTGCACTGCGCGGTTCGATCTCGACGCAGCTGTCGAGCGCGTAGCGGTAGAAGAGCCGCAGCGCCATTGCGTGCAGTGCCGCGACCAGCGCCACCTCGGGGTCGCGGGCCAGCGCGTCGCGCAGGGCCAGCGTGCGGTGCGCAGTCAGTTCCGAGATCAGGCGATCCGAGAGCGGGCGCTCGCCCTCGTCCTCCTCCTCGACCGGGGCGGCCTCGGCTTCGCTGGGGTCGGCATGGGTCACCACGTCACCGGCGGCAGCCTCGGCCGCCACCGCCTCGGGTTCCGGTTCCGGCGCCGGTTCATCCTCGGGCCGGACAAAGCCGCGTTCCACCCGCAGCCGACCCGAGGGGTCGATGCTGACGAAGGCCCCGGCGCGGGCCTGCTCCTCGGGCTCAAACCGCAGTGGCCGCGCCTCGAGCGCCTCCAGTGCGGTCTCGATCTCGCCCAGCCGGACATCGACGTCCTCGGGCAACTCGCCCGTATCGGCATGTTCGGCCTCGAGCGTGTCGTATTCCGCGCGCAGGGCGGCGTGGGAAGCCTCCTGCTCCGCGCTCATCGGCTCCGCCTCGCCGCGCAGCCGCCGCAGGCCCCACGTGTGGCCATAGGGAAAGTCGGGCGCGACCTCGACCCATTTCCAGCCCTCGGCCCGCACCGCCGCGGCCTCCTCGGCCAGCCGCTCGCCGACCATCAGGTCCAGCAGCCGCGCATCCTGCAGCCAGCCGCCATCGTCCTGCTGGAAAAGGTCGCGCATGATCGCGCCGCCCGCCTCGACATAGTTGTCGAGCCCGACGAACTGCGCCCGCTTGTCGGAGGCCCGCACGGCGCCCTCGGTCAGCATGCGCCGGATCTCGTGCGGGGCCTTGCTGTAATGCCGCTGCAGCGCCTCCCAGACCTGTTCCTGCCGCGCGGGGTCCGGATTGACGGTGAAGGCCATCAGCTGGTCGAGCGTCATCGCCTCATCGGCATAGGCCTCGAGAAGCACCGGCGAGACGGCGGCGAGCTTCAGCCGCTGCCGCACGACGCCGGGCGCGACGAAGAAGGCCGCGGCGATCTCCTCCTCGCTGCGGCCCTTGTCGCGCATTGCCTGAAAGGCGCGGAACTGGTCGAGCGGGTGCAGGGGCGCGCGCTGGACGTTCTCGGCGAGGCTGTCCTCCTCGGCGAGCCCGTCGGTGCGCACGATGCAGGGGACGGGGGCGGTGCGGGCGAGGCGCTTTTGCTTCACCAGCAATTCCAGCGCCCGGTAGCGCCGCCCACCCGCCGGGATCTCGAACAGGCCGGTCTCGGCGCCGGTCTCATCCAGCACCGGCCGGACGGTGAGCGAGGCAAGCAGCGTGCGCCGCGCGATATCCTCGGCCAGTTCCTCGATCGAGACGCCGGCCTTCACATGCCGGACGTTGGACTGGCTGAGCCGCAGCTTGTCGAAGGGAATGTCGCGCGAGGCGCTCAGGGTGATCTTCGTCTGCTTCGTCATCGCATGTACTCCGCGACGGGCCGGCCAGGGGCCACTCCCCCGACCTCCAAACCCGTCACGAAGGACACGGCCTCCTCTGACTCGGGAAGGGCACCAGCTTCGCAAGCATTTCCTGCTAGCATTGTCCCAAAGGTCTAAGCGGTCAGCGTCGATCCAAACTGATGAGTTGAGTAGCTCATGCCTACCTGTGATCATCCGGGATGGAACACCTACCTCCTGGATCCGCCACACCCTGTGTGCCCATGCTCCGAATAAGCTAGCGACAAGGCTCCCGGCACTCGCTATACTTGAACCGGTTACTTCGTGTCCACGGGAGGGTGATTCTTGTCCGAATTGGCACCAAAAAGAGTACTACCAGTTGTGGATGGCATGGCCGTCCCGCTTGGTGACTTCGCTCAAAATATTGAGGTTAGGGCCAAATCTTTAGGGCCCGGCTTTTGCGCAGTCCATTTTGTGGCCGGGCAAGCTTCTCCGTTCGAGTTTCAAGCGCCCCCCTTGGTGTGGGGCGATTGGCTTGAGATCCCCTACGGCTTCATCGGTGCAGGGTCGATCACCCTAGGATTTAAGATCCTTTGCGATACCGGAGCTTTGGGAGAGGTAAGGTTCCACTAGCTTTGTTGCCCCATGGAGGCTGAGGAAATTTAGGCCTTATTCCTTATGCTCTGAAAGGACCTTTAATGACGCCGGAATGTATAGCTGACCCAAGCCTCGATCCTTCGCGTGTTTTCACCGCTAGCTTTGGAACGAGAGGAGGCAAAAGGAGTGATCCGATCTCTCCATCTGCCATAAACATTTTTACCGGACGGGTGGTTGACTCAATTCACCTTGACGATCTGATTTTCGGGGGGGGGTGGAGGTGGAGGCAGGCCCGGTTTAGTTCTGAGCAATGACGAGTATATCGAGCGAATGGTTGTTCGTGCGGGCGCTGCAATTGATCAATTGGAGTTCGAGACGAACAAGGGCCGACTCATGAAGGGTGGAGGTGGGGGAGGAAAGCGGCATGAATTGACGGACATCAACATAAGTCGATTTACCGTATTCCACGGCGATCGTGTGAATGGCTTAACCGTTCAGTATGTAAAGCCATTCTATCCGTCTGTGCGACTCACGACAGGAGACGCAATCGTTGAGTACATCCCGCCAAATACTAAGCTTGAAAGATTTGAGAGCTCAACCATCAAGGCATTAGAGTCACTTAAATCTACAATCACGAAGCAACGAGTTAGTGGGGGCAAGGCTTCGATTGGGGTTGAAATCGAAAAAGTCTTCAAGCTGGGGTTTGAAGCTAGCACTAATCGAACATTCACGAACGTTGACGAGGCGTTCGAGCAATTCGAGAGCATAATTGTAAACGAAACGCGCACTAGCTTTGGGCCAGATGAAATGCATAATTTCTTCGTTGTTTCTGTTGATATCTGGTGCAATCCTGCTGAGGGTGGGTATTTAATTCCGTTTGGGAAACCTCAGCGGATTAGATTGTCTCAGGAGCAACTCCATACGCTGGCAGGCTACTGGACATTTGTGGGTGGTCGTGCGGTTGAGTTGGTTTCGGGGCTGCGCTCAATTGAGAGCTTTGGTGAGCGGTTGCTCGTTGCAGGAGAGTAACACTGCGCTTCTGCTTAGTGCGCAAAACCACAACATTCGATTGCGGACCCCCAACTTTTCCAAATAATGGACAATCATCCTGCACCTTTCAGCAACACCTTCGCCTTCCCCTCCATCGCCAGCCGCGCATCCTGCTGCGGCTTCGACCGGGCCACCGCCGTGATCCCCTGCACGAAGTCGAAGACGCTCTCGGGCGGGCGGCCTTCTTCGGCCAGCACGGTCTCGACGATCCGCGCGCTCTCGGCGCGGGAGAAGCCGCGCTTGCGCAGGAAGTCCTGACGGTCGTCGTCGGAGCGCGCGACCACCTTCTCCCGCGCGGCGCGGATGCCCTCGATGAAGGGCACGGGCGAGGACTCGGCGAAGCGGGTCAGCGCCGGGGCGGCCTCATGCGCGAAGCGGGAGGCGGCGTATTTCGAGTGCCGAATCGTGATCTCCTGGAAGTCCTCGACGCCCCAGAGGTTGCGGTTCTGGCAGACCGCGCGCAGGTAGAAGCTGGCGATGCCGAGCGTCTTCGCACCCACCTCGGAGTTCCAGGCGTAGAAGCCGCGGAAATAGAGGTCGGGCGAACCGTCCGGCAGGCGCCCGGCCTCGATGGGGTTCAGGTCGTCGACGAGGAACAG
>Ga0213835_100538_pt1 | contig 34027 bp, 31 predicted proteins | sample SWPATP01_FD_160576 | JGI IMG/M metagenome (GOLD analysis project Ga0213835, IMG submission 160576) | Coastal seawater microbial communities from Marineland, Florida, United States - SWPA TP0 #1 | ecosystem: Environmental > Aquatic > Marine > Coastal | place: USA: Florida | collected 2016-08-05
CAAGCTTCGAGCAGATAGATCAATTTGACCGCAAGATACTGTCGCTTCTGCAGGAGGATGCGCGGCTCACGAACAACGATCTGTCGGAGCGGGTCAACCTGTCGCCTTCCCAGTGCTCTCGCCGTCGGCAGCGGCTCGAGGAGGCGGGGCTGATCATGGGCTACCGGGCGGTGCTCGATCGTGAGCGCCTGGGTTTTCCGCTGGTGAATGTCATTTCGGTCACGCTCGCCACCCACAACCGCGACAATGCCCGTCGCTTCGCTGAACTTCTGCGCGGCCTGCCCGAAGTGCAGGAGGCGCATGCGCTGACCGGGGAGATGGACTACGTTCTCAAGGTGGTCACGCGCGATCTGAAGTCCCTGTCTGAATTCGTCAACGACGTGCTGCTGCCCCATGAGTCCGTGCAGCATGTGAAGACGGCAATCGTGCTGGAAACCTTGAAAGAAGCAGGCCCGCTTCCCTTGTAGGCAAAGGAAGCCAGCCGAACGCGTTACAAAAATATCGGTCACTGCCTCTTTATTGTTACATAAACTCTTGTAGGATCGCCGCCCGGACGGCAGAGCAGCGAGCCTGAAGGCCGACCGTCCATGTTCGTTTTGGGAGGAAAACATGACGACAGGTTTGAAGAAGACCATGGCGCTCGCGGCATCCGTGGCGCTTGCCGGCTGGCTGGGTGCGACCCAGCTTGCCTACTCGCAGGAGGTGACGCTCAGGCTGCACCAGTTCCTGCCCGGCGCCGCCAACGTGCCGACGCATATTCTCGACCCCTGGGCCGATGCCATCGAGGAGGCCTCTGACGGCCGTATCAGGATCGAGCGCTATGCAGCCATGTCGCTCGGCGGCACACCGCCACAGCTCTACGACCAGGCTGTCGACGGCACCGTCGACATCGTCTGGACCCTGCCCGGCAACACGCCCGGCCGGTTCCCCTTGACCGAGGTGTTCGAGCTTCCCTTCATGATGACCGATGCCGAGGCGACCTCGCGCGCCTATTGGGACATGTACGAAAAGCACATGAAGGATGACTTCTCCGAGACCCACATCCTCGGTACCTGGGTCCACGGTCCAGGCATCATTCACAGCCGCGAGCCGGTGGGCGAGATGGCCGATCTGCAGGGAATGGCCATCCGCGCTCCCACCCGCATCATCAACGCGCTGCTGGGCGAATTGGGCGCAACGCCGGTCGGCATGCCGATCCCGCAAGTGCCTGAAAACCTGTCGCGCGGCGTGATCGACGGCGCCGTCGTTCCGTGGGAGGTCACGGCCGCGCTGCGCGTGCCGGAGCTGGTCAGCAACCACACCGAGTTCGGCGGCGACCATGCGCTCTACACGACCACCTTCGTGCTGGCGATGAACAAGGAAGCCTACGACAACCTTCCAGAGGACCTGCGTGAGATCATCGACGCAAATTCCGGCGCCGACTTCTCGGCCTTCGCCGGTCGTACCCAGCAGTATTATGACGGGCCGGGCCGCGAGATGGCTGTCGAGAACGGCAACAACATCATCCAGCTTTCCGACGAAGAGACGGAAGCCTGGCGGGCGGCCGCCCAGCCGGTCATCGACAACTGGATCGAGGAAATGAACGGCCGGGGTCTTGACGGACAGGCATTGGTGGACGAAGCACGCGAACTCATCGCACGTTACACCCAATAAATTCCGAGCAAACCGGAATGTGGGTGCGGGGCGGAGGAAGTTCCGCCCCGTATTCTTGTTGCAAGGGGGGAGCCGCCATGACGGTCATCATCGCTGGCGCTGGCATCGCTGGGCTGACCATGGCGCTGTCGCTTCATCAGGTCGGCATTGCCTGCCGGGTCTATGAGCAGGTTTCGCGCCTGTCGCCGCTCGGCGTAGGTATCAATGTGCAGCCGCATGCCGTACGCGAACTGTTCGACCTCGGCCTGGAAGCCGAACTCGAACGGCTCGGCGTGCGGACACGTGAGGTTGCCTATTTCTCCAAAAAGGGTGGGCTGATCTGGTCGGAGCCCCGCGGGATGCATGCGGGCTATCGCTGGCCGCAATATTCGATCCATCGCGGCCATCTGCAGATGATGCTGCTGGAAGCCGTGAACGCCCGTTTGGGGCCGGATGCGGTGGTGACCGGTGCAGCCATTGCCGGTTTTGCGCAATCGTCCGACGGGGTGGAGATCAGCCTGTCGCATGCCGACGGCAAAACGGAGACGGTGCGCGCCGATATCCTGCTTGCCAGCGACGGCATTCACTCCGCTGTTCGCCGCCAGCTCTTCCCGCAGGAGGGGCCACCGCGCTGGGGTGGCGCGGTCTTGTGGCGTGGGACCACGGTTGCCAAGCCGTACCTCACAGGCGCCACCATGGCGATGGCCGGCCACGAATGGCAGAAATTCGTCACCTACCCGATCTCGAAGCCCGATCCGGAAACGGGCGAGGCTCTGATCAACTGGATCGCCGAGCTGAAATACGAGCCCGGTTCGGGCTGGAATCGCGAGGACTGGACGCGGCAGGGCGATTTCGCCGACTTCATGCCCGCCTTCGAGGACTGGCGTTTCGATTGGCTCGATTGCCCGGCCCTGATGAAGAAGGGCGGGTTCTGTTTCGAGTATCCGATGGTGGACCGGGACCCGCTGGATCGCTGGACGCATGGTCGCGTGACGCTGCTCGGGGATGCGGCCCACGCCATGTATCCGATCGGTTCCAATGGCGCCTCGCAGGCCATCGTCGACGCCAGGGTGTTGGCACGGGCTTTGGCGGACCATGGGACAAATGGCGAAGCGCTCGAAGCCTATGAGGAAGTCCGGCGCCCGCCGACAAGCCGCATCGTGCTGGCCAATCGTGGCAACGGCCCTGACCAGGTGATGCAGGTGGTCGAGGAGCGTTGCGGTGGCGTCTTTGGCGACATCTCCGAGGTGCTGTCGCGCGAGGAACTCGAACAGACCGCAGCCGGCTACAAGAAGCTCGCCGGCTTTGACATCGAGACTTTGAACGCGAGTCCGTCCATAATCGGCGAATATCGAAGCGCCGATCTGGCCGGTGTGTGAGGACGATTGCGGTGGCCCGAAGGGGGTGCCGAAAGAACTGGTATGCGTTGAGTCGGCAGGGGGCTGTGAAGCATGGTCCTAAGCGCTTTCTGCGCTTCAAGGACGATCGCGACGCATTCAGTTCCTGTCTTCTTGATCAAGAAGGTTATATCGTATAACAAAATGAATTGTGTTCCTGTTGCCCTCGGGCGGAGCAGGCGCTAGCGTCCGCAGGGCGCGTCGGGAACCGGGAGGAGGGGCATGAGCCTCGCAGGATTCGTCAACGGCTTGGCCAAGGCGCTCGCCATTCTGGGTGGCATCGTTCTGGTCGTCATCACAGCCATAACAGTCATCTCGATCACAGGCCGCGCCTTTATCTGGGCCGGACTGAGGCCCGTGCCTGGCGATTTCGAATTGGTGGAGGCGGGTGTCGGCTTCGCGGTCTTCGCGTTTCTGCCATGGTGCCAGATCAATCGCGGCCACGCGACCGTCGACATCTTTACCTCCTTCTTCCCCGATCAGGTCAACCGCCACATCGACGTCATGGCCGAGGTGCTGATGACGATCGCCATCACCTTCATCGCCTGGCGGCTCTGGTTCGGCCTTCAGGACAAGATTCGTCACGGCGAAGTGACGTTCATCCTGCAATATCCGGTCTGGTGGGCCTTCGCTGCCTGCATGGCGGCCGCCGTCGTGGCGGTGATCGTTTCATTCTACAAGGTCGGCGTCAGGCTGGCCGAACTCAAGACCAAGGCGCCCGTGCCCGAACTTGGCGAAGGGGGAGGATCCCATTGAGTAATCTCGAGATCGGGATAATTTCCTTTCCCATCCTGCTGCTTCTGATCTTCCTGCGGATCCCGATCGGGCTGGCGATGCTGATGTGCGGTGTTGCAGGCACCTGGATCATCATGGGCAGTCCCAACGCGATTCTCGCACGGCTCAAGGTCGAGACCTTTTCGACCTTCTCCAGCTACACGCTGTCTATCGTGCCGCTGTTCCTGCTGATGGGCCAGTTCGCCACGCTGGGCGGTATGTCGCAGTCGTTGTTTCGCGCCGCCAATACCTGGATCGGTCACCGCAAGGGTGGCGTCGCCATGTCGGCGGTCGGCGCTTGCGCCGGCTTCGGCGCTATCTGCGGTTCGTCGCTCGCCACTGCGGCCACCATGACCCAGGTCGCGCTGCCGGAACTGCGCCGCTATGGCTACTCGGGCGCGCTGGCGACCGGCACGCTGGCGGCCGGCGGCACGCTGGGCGTGCTCATTCCGCCCTCCGTCATCCTGGTCATCTACGCCATCCTGACCGAGCAGAACATTGCCCGGCTCTTTGTCGCCGCCTTCATTCCCGGGATCATGGCGGCAATCGGCTACATGATCGCGGTCTCGATCTATGTTCGTGTCAGCCCGAGCTCTGCCGGTCAGCGCGAGCGTGCGCCCTATTCGGAACGCTTCAAGGCACTGGCCGAAGTCTGGCCGGTCCTGCTCGTCTTCCTGCTCGTCATTGGCGGCATCTATGCCGGATGGTTCACGCCTACCGAGGGCGCTGCCGTCGGGGCTGCCGGCACCGGGATCATCGCATTGATCAATGGGGGCTTGACCTGGCGCACCTTCATCGAGGCGATCCTGCAGACGGCCGTGGCCACCGCGCTGATCTTCTTCATCGTCTACGGCGCCGCCTTCTACAACTCCTTCCTGGCGTTGTCGCAACTGCCTCAGCAGCTTGCCTCGTGGGTATCCGGCCAAGGCTTCAATCCGTGGTTGGTCCTGACGGTGATCCTGATCGCCTACCTCATCTTCGGCTGTGTGATGGATTCGCTGTCGATGATCCTGCTGACGATCCCGATCTTCTTCCCGATCGTGTCGGCACTGGACTACGGCCTGTCGCCGACCGAGTTCGCCATCTGGTTCGGCATACTCGTGCTGATCGTCGTGGAGGTGGGGCTGATCACACCGCCCGTCGGCATGAACCTGTTCGTCATCAACTCGATGGCGAAGGACATCCCGATGTCGCAGACCTATCGCGGCGTGCTGCCTTTCGTGGCGAGCGACATCGTGCGCGTGATAATCCTGACGGCCTTCCCCGGCATCACGCTTTTCCTGATGCGGCTTCTCTATTGAGAGCGCCCGGCCGCGGGCCGGGCGCGAAGGTTCAGGCGCCTATTTCCGGTATTCCTGCACCATCGCGTAGAGATTGGAGCAGCGCGCGCCGGAGCGGCAATAGGCCAGCACCGGCTTCGGCAACTCGTCGAGGGCGGCGGCCTGGTCGGCCACGTCCTTCTCCGTCATCTGTCCGCTGATCACCGGAATGAAGCGGAACTCGAGCCCGGCTTCCTTCGCCGCAGCCTCGATCTCGTCATGGGGCACCGCGCCGTCTTCCGAGTCGGGGCGGTTGCAGATCACGCTCTTGAAACCGGCGACCTTGATCAGCTTGACATGTTCCACACCGATCTGCGGCGCGACGGCGTAGTCTTCGGTGACCTGGCGGATTTCCATGCGTGACCTCATCCATGCTGAAACGGCGGGCCGATGCCCGCCGCCTTCATGTGGCATGTCGATCGCATGGCTGCAATGGCCGTCGCTCAGGCCTCGATCAGCCCGCCCTTCTCCGCCAATGCGCGCAGATGGTATTCATGATCGCCCAGCGCGATGTCGATCATCGTCATACGCTTGAAATAGTGGCCGATCGCATATTCCATCGTCATGCCCACCCCGCCGTGAAGCTGGATGGCGTTTTCGCCCGCCAGCCTTCCGGCGCGGCCGATCTCCGCCTTGACGGCATGCATCGCGCGCGCGCGTTCGTCCGCATCGTCGCTTTCGGCCATCATGGTGCCGTAGATTGACATCGAGCGGGCCTGCTCGGCCGCCACGAACATGTCGACAGCGGCATGCTGCAGCGCCTGGAACGCACCGATCGGCAGCCCGAATTGCTGGCGCGTCTTGATGTAGTCGACGGTGAGTTCGCGCATCACGTCCATCACGCCGATCGCTTCCGCGCATAGGGCGGCGATACCGGCATCGGCGACCTGGCGCAGCACGGGCAAAGCGTTCTCGGCGTCGCCGAACACGTGTTCCGGTCCAACGCGAACGTTCTCGAACCTGAGATCGGCACCGCGCTGCCCGTCCTGCATCGTGTAGCCGCGCCGCGAGAAACCTTCCGCACCGGCATCGACCATGAAGATGCCGATACCTGCCTCGTCGCGCGTGTCACCCGCGGTGCGCGCGGTCACAAACACATGATCGGCGCTGTCGCCATGCAGGACGACGCTCTTGGCACCGTTCAGCACCCAGCCTTGGCCATCCTTCTTGGCCGTCGTCTCGACGCTGGACAGCTCGTAGCGCGAGTTGCGCTCGGTATGCGCCAATGCCAGCTTCAGCGTACCTTCCGCGACCTGCGGAATCCATTCCGCCCGCTGGTCCTCGCTGCCGGCAAAGCGCAGCACCGAGCCGCCAAGGACAACGGTCGAGAAATAGGGTTCGAGCACAAGCGCCCGGCCCATTTCTTCCATCACGATCATGGTCTCGACGGCCGAGCCGCCAAGCCCGCCATCGGCCTCCGCAAATGGCAAGGCCATCAGCCCCATCTCGGCATAGCGGCCCCACATCTCGCCGCTCCAGCCTTCGGCTGCCGCCATGTATTTGCGCCTCTGCTCGAAGCCGTAATTGTCGGCCAGCAGCCGCTTCAGCGAATCCTTGAGCATCGACTGCTCTTCGGTCAGGTCAAAATCCATCTGTCTGTCCTCACAGCCCCAGCACGGCCTTGGCGATGATGTTCTTCTGAATCTCGTTCGAGCCGCCATAGATCGAGACCTTGCGGGTATTGAAATAGGCAGGCGCAGCTGCGCCTGCGTAATCCGGCTCGATGGGCGGTTCGTTGGATCCGTCGATCTCATGCACGTGATAGGGCATGGCGTGCGGTCCCATCACCTGCATCAGCAGATGCGTGGTCGCCTGCTGGATCTGCGAACCCTTGATCTTGAGCACCGAGGAAGCCGGGTCCGGCTTGCCGGTATTGCCGCGCTTGGCTTCGGCCGCCACCACGCGCAGCTGCGTTAGCTCCAGCGCCTTCAGGTCGATCTCCACCGAAGCCAGCTTCTGCAGGAAATGCGGGTCCTCGATCAATGGCCGGCCGGAAGACATCTCCTTTGCAGCCAGTTCGCGGATGCGCCGCACGCGCTGTTTCGACATGCCGACACGCGCGATATTTGTGCGTTCGTTGCCGAGCAGAAACTTGGCGTAGTCCCAGCCCCTGTTCTCCTGCCCGACCAGGTTCTCGACCGGCACCTTCACGTCGGTCAGGAAAACCTCGTTGACCTCATGCCCTCCGTCGATTGTCTGGATGGGGCGCACCTCGATGCCCGGCGACTTCATGTCGATCAGCAGGAAGGAAATGCCCTCCTGCTTCTTGCCCTCGTTGCTCGTGCGCACCAGGCAGAAGATCCAGTCGGCATATTGGGCAAGCGTGGTCCAGGTCTTCTGGCCGTTCACGATGTAGTGGTCGCCCTCGCGCACCGCGCGCGTCTTGAGCGAGGCCAGATCCGAACCGGCGCCGGGCTCCGAAAAGCCCTGGCACCACCAGTCGTCCAGATTGGCGATGCGCGGCAGGAAGTGCTTTTTCTGCGCCTCGTTGCCGAAGGTATAGATCACCGGCCCCACCATGTTGACGCCGAAGGGCAGCGGCGAAGGGGCAGGGGTCTTCTGCAGTTCCTCAAGGAAGATGTATTGGCGCATCGGATCCCAGCCGGTGCCGCCATATTCTTCCGGCCAGTGCGGCACCGCCCATCCCTTCTCGTTCAGGATGTGCGTCCAGCGTACCATGTCGTCCTTGCCGACATGCTCGCCATCGACGAGCTTTTCCCGAATGTCGTCGGGAAGATGATCGCGGAAGAAGCTCCGCACCTCGTCGCGAAACGCGATTTCCTCAGGCGTGAAACGAAGGTCCATTGTCTTTCCTCTGTCCGTCGCGCTTTCCGAAAGTCCCCCTCACCGCCTCGCTGAGCCTGTCCTTGGGCTTGCCGAAGGCAAGACCCGAGGGCTCGGCACCTCTCCCCCACAATGTGGGGGGCGAGGAGGGCGCGGCATGGCGGTCTTCGCTCCTCTCCCCCGGGCAGGGGGAGAGGTGGCCCGAAGGGCCGGTGAGGGGGTACTTCATGCTCTTCTCAACCGATCTCGAACAGGCCCGCGGCACCCATGCCGCCGCCCACGCACATGGTCACCACCGCGTATTTTGCGCCGCGCCGCTTGCCCTCGATGAGCGCATGGCCGGCAAGACGCGAACCGCTCATGCCATAGGGATGGCCAACCGCGATCGCGCCGCCATTGACGTTGAGTTTTTCCGGATCGATGCCCAACCGGTCGCGGCAGTAGATCACCTGCACCGCGAAGGCCTCGTTCAGTTCCCACAGCCCGATATCGTCGACCTTCAGCCCTTGGCGTTCAAGCAACCGCGGCACGGCGAAGACCGGGCCGATGCCCATCTCGTCCGGCCCGCAGCCCGCCACCGCGAAACCGCGGAAGATGCCGAGCGGTGTCAGGCCGCGTCTCTCGGCTTCCTTCGCGCTCATCATCACGTTAGCCGACGCGCCGTCGGAAAGCTGGCTGGCATTGCCGGCGGTGATCGTACCGCCCTCACGCACCGGCTTCAGTCCGGCAAGGCCTTCGGCCGTGGTTTCGGGGCGCGGGCCCTCGTCATGGGCGATCTCGACCTCGCGATGGCTGACCGCCTTGGTCTCCTTGTCGATGACCGCCATCGTCGCCTTGATCGGCGCAATCTCGGCGTCGAAGCGGCCGGCCTCGCGCGCCGCCGCCACGCGGCGCTGGCTTTCCAGCCCGTATTCGTCCTGGCGCTCGCGCGAAATGCCGTAGCGGCTGGCGACAATTTCGGCCGTGTCGATCATCGGCATGTACACGTCGGCCGCCGGTCCCGTCAGCTGGTCGTTCATCAGCCGGAAAATGTTGCGGTGGTCGTTCTGCACGAGGCTGATCGATTCCAGCCCGCCGGCGATGCCAACCGGCACGCCATCGTTGCGGATCGCGTTGGCCAGCACCGCCATCGCGTTCAGCCCGGAGGAGCACTGCCGGTCGATCGTGGTGCCGGCGGCCGTGATCGGCAGTCCGGCCACAAGGCCCGCGCGACGGGCGACATTGAGCCCCGTCGTGCCCTCCTGCATGGCGCAGCCCATGACGACGTCCTCGATCTCGCCGCCCTCGACGCCAGCGCGCTGCAGGGCATGACTGATCGCATGGGCGCCGAGCACGGCCCCGTCGGTGTTGTTGAGCCCGCCGCGATAGGCCTTGCCGATCGGCGTGCGCGCGGTCGAGACGATGACTGCCTCGTTCATATGATTATCTCCTCCCTTGCCGCCTTCAGGCGGACGATTTCATACCGGCCAGGCGCTTGCCGCCCGCCGCCGCATCCTTGAGCGTCTTTGCCGGCTGGAAGACCGCGTTGCCGGTCTTGCCGTGCCAGTGCTCCAGCCGTTCCACGATCTTCGTCAGCCCTTCGAGATCGGCGAAGAACATCGGCCCACCCTTCCCGCGCGGGAAGCCGTAGCCATAGATCCACGCCACATCGATGTCGGAAGCGCGAAGCGCGATGCCCTCTTCAATGATGCGTGCCCCTTCGTTGATCATCGGGTAGAGCGTGCGTTCGGTGATCTCCTGGTCGGAGATCTCCCGGCGGTTGACGCCTGCCTCCCGCGCCTTCTCCTCGATCAGCTTTGCCACTTCCGGGTCGGGCTTGGGCGTGCGCGAACCTTCCTCGTAGAGATAGAAACCCTTGCCGGTCTTCTGGCCGAAACGTCCCGCCTCGCATAGCGCGTCGCCGATGACGGCGGTCTTGCCGAGGGACTTGCGGTTGCGCCAGCCAATGTCCAGTCCGGCGAGATCGCCCATCGCAAATGGCCCCATCGGCCAGCCGAAATCGGTGAAGACGCGGTCGATCTGCTCGGGTGTGGCACCCTCGAGCAGCAGCGCTTCGTTCTCTTCCGAGCGAGCGGCCAGCATGCGATTGCCGACAAAGCCGTGACACACGCCGACGACGACCGGCACCTTGGCGATCTTGCGTGCCACGGCGAGCGCGGTCGCGATCACGTCGGGCGCGGTCTCCTTGCCGCGCACAATCTCCAAGAGCTTCATCACGTTCGCTGGCGAGAAGAAATGCAGCCCGACCACGTCCTGCGGGCGCTTGGTGGAGGCGGCGATCTCGTCCACGTCGAGATAGGAGGTGTTGGTGGCCAGGATCGCGCCCGGCTTCGCCACGGCCTCGATCTTGCCGAAGACCTCTTTCTTGACGCCCATCTCCTCGAAGACGGCCTCGATGATGAGGTCGCAATCGGCAAGATCGGCATAATCGGTGGTGCGCGAGAAGCGGGATAGCCGCGCCTCCATCTGGTCCGCGCTCATCGAGCCGCGTTTCACCGAACCCTCGTAGTTGCGCCGGATGGTGGCGAAGCCGCGGTCGAGCGCCTCGCCGTTCATCTCCAGCACAGTGACCGCATAGCCGCCATTGGCAAATGCCATGGCGATGCCGCCGCCCATCGTGCCGGCGCCGATGATGCCGATACGCTCGATTGTGCGCGGCGCCACGTCCTTGCCGATGTCGGGGATCTTGGTTGCCTCGCGCTCGGCGAAGAAGAGATGGCGCTGCGCCTTGGACTGGTCGCCGGAAAGCAGCGCCAGGAAGATCTCGCGCTCTTTCATCAGGGCGGCGTCGAAATCCATGGTGAGCGAGTTGCGCACGGCCTCCGCGCAGCGCAGCGGCGCCTCCAGCCCGCGCGCCTTCTTCGTGAGTGCTGAGGCCGCCTTGTCGAAGCCTTCGAGATCTGCCCGGTCCTTGTCGCGCCAGTCATCCCGGTCGCGCACGGCCACCAGAGGCGCGTTCTCGGCGATCCTGGCCTTGGCGAATTCGACTGCAGCTTCGACAAGGTCGCTGTCCGCCACCCCGTCGATCGCGCCGATCGATTGCGCCTCGGCGGCTCCGATCGGCTTGCCGGAAACGATCATCTCCAGCGCCTTCACGGCGCCGACCACGCGGGGCAGGCGCACCGTGCCGCCCGAACCTGGGACGAGGCCCAGGTGCACCTCGGGCAGACCGACCTTGGCGCCCTTGTCGGCCACTCGGAAATGACAGGAAAGCGCAAGCTCGAACCCGCCGCCCAGTGCGGTGCCGTGGATGGCGGCGATGGAGGGCTTCGAGAGCGTTTCGAGCTTCGCGCAGAGTTCCGGCAGGTTTGGGCTCTGCAGCGATTTCGGCGAGCCGAATTCGGAAATGTCGGCGCCCGAAACGAAGGTGCGGCCGGCGCAGGTCACAACCACGGCCTTCACCGCATCGTCGGCGTCAAGCTCGAGCAGGGCTGCGTGCAGCGGCTCGCGCATGTGCAGGCTCAACGCGTTGACCGGCGGGTTGTCGATCGTCACCACTGCCACGTCGCCGCGCCGTTCGACCGTCACATACTCGCTCATCGTTCCTCCCTCGGGGTCTTCTTTTTGTTTGAAGGTGTTCAGGCGTCCGGCAGGCCGGCCAGGAAGTCCTTGAGCAGCCGGATCGTCTCGGCAGGTTTCTCGACGCAGGGAATGTGCCCCGCGCCCTCGACTATCTCGAAGCGGGCGCCATCGACCAGTTCAGCCGTGGAACGCACGAGATCGGGCGGGGTCGCCCCGTCCTGGTCGCCGACGATGCACATCACCGGCAGCTTCAGCGCCCGGGTGCTTTCCGTCATGTCGGTGTCGCGGATCGCCGCGCAGGTGCCGGCATAGCCGTCCACCGTGGTGCGCACCAGCATGTTCGTGTAGCCGGCAAAATCGGCATTCTCGGGCTTTCTGTAAGCGGGCGTGAACCAGCGCTCCATGATGCCATCGGCCATCGCGCCGATACCCTTTTCGGTCACCATGTCGATGCGCGCGTTCCAGAGTTGGGCGTCGCCTATCTTGTGGGCCGTGTTGCTGAGCACCAGCGCCCGCACCTTTGCAGGATGCGTCGCCGCCATGCCCTGCGCGATCAACCCGCCGACCGACAGGCCGACGATGACGGCACGATCGATGCCAACATGCTCCATCAGCGCCGAGAGGTCAGCGACATGGTCGGCCATCGTGTAAGGAGCAGGCGTCGCGTCGGAAAGCCCGTGGCCGCGCTTGTCATAGAGAAGAATGCGATGGTCGCCGGACAGCGCGTCTGCGACCTCGTTCCAGATGCGGAAGTCCGTGCCCAGCGAATTGGAGAACACAATTGCGGGCGCACCTTCCGGACCCCGGACCTCGTGATGCAGAACCACGCCGTTGACGCGCGCGAATGCCATGCCGTCCATCCTCCCTCATGTGGACATACTACCGAGTATGTTGGAATCTTGAAGCGGGGTCAATCGCCCCCGTCTAATTTGGCGGTCCGGGCCTCACGAACGGTCCAGCCCCTCCAGGTCAAGCTCGTCGGCCAGCGGCGCGAAATAGGCGTCGATCGCAGCATCGCTCAGGTCTTCCAGTCTCGCCGGCTGCCAGTTGGGCGCGTTGTCCTTGTCGATGATGACGGCGCGCACGCCCTCGAAGAAGTCGCGACCATCCACCACGCGGTTCACGATGCGCCATTCTAGCCGCATGCAGTCCTCGAAATCGAGCCTGGCCCCCTCTCTCATCTGGCGCATCGCGATGCCGAGACTGGTCGGCGATTTCGAGCGAATGATCGCGGCCTGCTTGCCCGCCCATCCGGCATCAACGCCGGTCTCGGCGTCGAGCCGCTCTAGTACCTCGATCACGGTATCAGCAGAAAAACACCGGTCGATCGCCGGCATCAGCGAAGGCAGGGTGGCTGGCTCCGATGCCGCTTGCGCATGGCGCTCGATCATGGCCCCCGCGTCGTCTTCTTGGCACAACGCTTCCACCAGTTCGCCGAACCGGGCGGAGGACACGGCATGGGTGGCCAGCCCGCACCAGGCGGCATCGGCCTGTTTCAGCCGCGCGCCGGTCAGCGCAAGCCAGGTGCCGACCGATCCTGGCAGCCGCGGAAGGAAGAAGGTCCCGCCAACATCGGGAAAAAGCCCGATGCCGGTCTCCGGCATGGCGAAGACGATCCTTTCGCCGGCCACCACGTGGCTGCCATGGATCGACACGCCGACCCCACCGCCCATCACGATCCCGTCGATCAGCGCCACATAGGGTTTCGGATAACGCTTGATGAAGCTGTTGAGCCGGTATTCCTCGCGGTAGAAGTCGAGAAAGTGTGCGTCCCCCGCGCGACCCCAGTCGTGCAATTGCCTGATGTCGCCGCCGGCACAGAACGCCTTTTCCCCCGCCGCCCGCACCACCACATGGGCGATGGCCGGATTGTGCGCCCATTTTGCCAGTTGCGGATGCATCTCGCGCACCATCGAAAGCGTCAGCGCATTCAGCGCCTTCGGCCGGTTGAGCGTGATCAGCCCGGCATGCCCGCGTTTCTCGAACAGGATTTCCGGCTCCTCCGACATTCCACTCCGCTCCGTGTGCTCTCGGGGAAACAATAACGGTGTAAGGCCGTCATGGAAGGCGCAAATCTTCCGATCGGCTGTGCATGAATGGCGAAGCGGCCTCAATCGAGCCGATAGGGCACGGCGCCACGTTCCGTGTGGTCGACGATCAGCCGTCGTTTCAGCGGCGGCACCGCGCGCTGCACGCAATGGGCACGCTCGCAGATGCGGCAGGAAATCCCGATCGGGTCGAAGGCGGCCGCGTTCTTGATGTCCAGATCGTCGGCATAGACGAACTGCCCGGCATGGGTGATCTCGCAGCCCAGCGCGATCGCATAGCGTCGCTCCGGCGCGCGAAACCCACCGCCCCCCTTGGCGATTTCCGTGGCCATGCACAGATAGCGCACCCCGTCCGGCGTCTCGGCGAGCTGCCGGATGATGCGCCCCGGCGTCTCGAAGGCCTGATGGATGTTCCACAAGGGACATGCCGCACCGAAGCGCGCGAATTGCAGCTTGGCCGCGCTGTGGCGCTTGGTGATGTTGCCGGCCCGGTCCATGCGGGCAAAGAAGACCGGCACACCCTTCCTGCCCGGCCGCTGCAGCGTCGAAAGTCTGTGCGCGACCTGCTCGATGGAGGCGCCGAACCGGGTGGCCACAAGTTCGAGATCGTGGCGCAGCTCGCGCGCTGCGGCCAGAAAAGCCTCATAGGGCAGCATCAGGGCACCGGCAAAATAGTTGCGCAGTCCGATCCGACAGATCTCGCGCGCTTCCGCGGTCCGGAAATCGGCTTCCGCCACGATCCGGTCCACGATCGGACCGGCCTCAAGCTCCGCGATCTGGAAGGCGGTCTGGAAGGTTCGGGTGGAAGCGGGTGAATAGGGATTGAGACCGAGCAGCCTCTGGCCCTGGTCAAAACGGCGGATCACGTCTTCCTGCGGCCCGGTGCGCACGACCCGGATGCCGTGCCGCCGCTCCAGATGGGCAGGCAGCGCAGCCGAGGCATCCCTTTCGGGGATGCCAAGCTCCACTGCCAGCGCCTCGGCGGCGCGGTCGAGCTCGTCTATATGGTTGTCGACGAAATGGAAGAAGTCGCGCACTTCCTCATAGGGCGTCTGTTCCAGCGGCCCCGCCCCGCGCCCCAGCGTGTCGTCGAGGCTGGCCAGCTGTTCGGAATTGCGCCGAAAGGCCTGGTGGCAGGTGATCAGCGCATGCGCCAGGCCCGGTGCATTGTGGGCGACAAGCTTCATCTCCTGCAGGCTCGGAGAGTAGGCTTCAAAGACCGGGTCCGAAAGCGCCTCCGCCAGCGCCGAGATCAGCCGCTCTGCCTCGCCGGAGGAGAGGTCGGCAATGTCGACCTGGAAGTTCTCGGCAAGCGCCAGCAACACGGATGCCGACACCGGGCGCTGGTTGTTCTCGATCTGGTTGAGATAGCTGGTCGACAGGCCAAGCCTCTCGGCAAAGCCCGCCTGCGTCAGGCGATGGCTTTCGCGCAGGTCGCGAATGCGCCGTCCGACGAAAAGCTTACGGTTCCGCATATATGCGCTTTCGCAATTTGCTAATTTGCAAATCCTACTTTACGCCCATCCGCCCTTTCAAGCCTTTTCGAAGGGCCGGAACGGCGCTATTGCGGTTAAGGGCAGCAAAGCGTGCCCTCATACCGACAACGGAGACGAACGCATGACCCTCTTTGACACTCTTTCGGCCCGTCGCGGCTCGAACACGCTGCTTATGAACCTGCTCCTGGTTCTTGCCGGTTCGCTGCTGCTGACGATCTCGGCGAAGGTCGCGGTGCCGTTCTATCCGGTTCCCCTGTCGATGCAGACCTTCGTCGTCATCGGTCTCGGCCTGGCGCTTGGACCGGCACGCGCGGTGGCTGCCGTGCTGGCCTATCTCGCCCAGGGCGTCGCAGGTCTACCGGTGTTCGTCGGTACGCCGCCCCAGATCGCCGGCATCGCCTATCTGATGGGTCCGACTGGCGGCTTCCTCATCGGCTTCGTAGCTATCGCTTTCGTCGCCGGTCTGTTCGCTCGCATGGGCTTCGACCGCAATCCCGTCACGGCGATGATCGCAGCACTCGTTGCCGGCGCGGTCATCTACCTGCCCGGTCTCGCCTGGCTGGGCCTCTTCACCGGATACGGCGAGACGCTGCTGGCAGCAGGCCTCTACCCCTTCCTGCTTGGCGACGTCGCCAAGGCGCTGCTCGCGGCAATCGTCTTCCCCGCCGTATGGAAGTGGGTCGGCGCAGACGAGGCGCGCTGATGCGCGAAATCCTCGCAGAGCTCGAAGGGAGGCGGGCAAGCGCGAGGCTAGGGGGCGGCGAGAAACGCATCGCCGCCCAGCACGCCAAAGGCAAGCTGACCGCCCGCGAGCGCATCGAAATTCTCCTCGACGAAGGCTCCTTCGAGGAGTTCGACATGTTCGTCGCCCACCGGGCGACGGATTTCGGGATGGCGGCCCAGAAATACCCGGGCGACGGGGTCGTCACCGGCTGGGGCACCATCAATGGCCGCCTGACCTACGTGTTCAGCCAGGATTTCACCGTCCTCGGCGGTTCGCTTTCGGAAACCCATGCCCAGAAGATCTGCAAGATCATGGACATGGCCATGCGCAACGGCGCACCCGTGATCGGGCTCAACGATTCGGGCGGCGCGCGCATCCAGGAAGGCGTGGCCTCGCTTGCCGGCTATGCCGACGTCTTCAAGCGCAATGTCGATGCCTCGGGCGTCGTGCCGCAGATCTCCGTCATCATGGGACCCTGCGCGGGCGGCGCGGTCTATTCGCCGGCCATGACCGACTTCATCTTCATGGTGCGTGATTCCTCCTACATGTTCGTCACCGGGCCGGACGTGGTGAAGACCGTGACCAACGAAATCGTCACGGCGGAAGAACTCGGCGGCGCGCGCACCCACACGCAGAAATCCTCGGTCGCCGACGGCGCCTATGACAATGACGTCATCGCGCTGGAGGAAGTGCGGCGCCTGTTCGACTTTCTGCCGCTGTCTAACCGCGAAAAGCCGCCGGTCCGGCCGTTCCACGACGATCCCGAGCGCGTCGAGACACGGCTCGACACGCTGATCCCGGATTCGGCCAACAAGCCCTACGACATGAAGGAACTGATCCTGGCGGTTGCCGACGAGGGCGACTTTTTCGAGATCCAGGAAGCCTTCGCGAAAAACATCGTCACGGGCTTCATCCGTATCGAGGGCCAGACGGTCGGGGTTGTCGCCAACCAGCCCATGGTGCTGGCCGGCTGTCTCGACATCGATTCTTCCCGCAAGGCAGCCCGCTTCGTGCGCTTCTGCGACGCCTTCAACATCCCGATCCTGACGCTGGTCGACGTGCCGGGCTTCCTGCCGGGCACCAGCCAGGAATATGGCGGCGTCATCAAGCACGGCGCAAAGCTGCTCTTCGCCTACAGCCAGGCGACCGTGCCGATGGTCACGCTGATCACAAGGAAGGCCTATGGCGGCGCCTATGACGTCATGGCATCGAAACATATCGGCGCCGACATCAACTATGCCTGGCCGACGGCCGAGATCGCGGTGATGGGCGCCAAGGGCGCGACCGAAATCCTCTACCGTTCCGAACTCGACGACGCGGAAAAGATCGCCGCGCGCACCGCCGAATACGAGCAGAATTTCGCCAATCCGTTCAAGGCAGCCGAACGCGGCTTCATCGACGAAGTGATCATGCCGCATTCATCCCGCCGCCGCATCGCCCGGGCGTTTGCCATGCTCAGGACCAAAAAGCAGGAACAGCCGTGGAAGAAGCACGACACGATCCCGCTGTAAGGGGAGAAGGCGATGCCGACGGTGCTCAGATGGAGGGGATATCGCTTCTTCTGGTTCTCGTGGGACAGGGTGGAGCCACCGCATGTTCACATCTGGAAGGACCGCAAGGAATGCAAAATCTGGCTGTCTGATTTATCATTGGCGTTCAATCGAGGCTATTCGGCCGCCGAAATCAGTAGGTTGGTTGCCAAGTCCGCCGAAGAGCGGGATCGATTTCTGGAGCTTTGGAATGAGCAGTTCGGTGAATGAGGTTCAGCCAGGCGATCCTGTAGCAGCCTGGTGCGACGATACCAGCCTGCACGTCCGGCTGGCGGACGGTCGCGAGATCGCGACGCCGCTGTGGTGGTACCCCTCGCTGCTTGCGGCCTCCCATGCCCAGCGCAACAATATGGAACTGATGTATTCGGGCATTCACTGGCCGGACCTGGACGAAGACTTGAGCATCGAAGGCATGCTCAACGGTCGCAAGGCCCCCGGCGCCCGCCCACCCGCACAAGCCGCCGAATGAGTTCGCCCCGCATGTTCTCGAAAATCCTCATAGCCAATCGCGGCGAGATCGCCTGCCGCGTCATCCGCACCGCGAAGAAACTCGGCATCGCCACCGTCGCGGTCTATTCCGATGCCGATCGCGACGCGCTGCATGTGCGCGAGGCCGACGAGGCGGTCCATATCGGCCCCGCGCCGTCCGCCCAGTCCTACATCGTCATCGACAACATTCTCGACGCCGTCCGCAAGACCGGCGCCGACGCCGTTCATCCGGGCTACGGCTTCCTGTCGGAAAACCCGCTCTTCGCCGAGGCGCTCGAAAAGGAGGGCGTCGCCTTCATCGGCCCGCCCGTCAAAGCCATCCAGGCGATGGGCGACAAGATCACCTCCAAGAAGCTCGCCGCCGAAGCAGGCGTCAACACCGTGCCCGGCCATATGGGCCTGATCGAGGATGCCGACGAGGCCGTCCGTATCGCCGCCTCCATCGGCTATCCGGTCATGATCAAGGCGTCTGCCGGCGGCGGTGGCAAGGGCATGCGTATCGCCTGGAACGACGAGGAGGCCCGTGACGGATTTCGTGCTTCCAAGGGTGAGGCGAAGGCCTCTTTTGGCGACGACCGCATCTTCATCGAGAAATTCGTCACCGAACCCCGCCATATCGAGATCCAGGTTCTGGGCGACAAACACGGCACCGTCATCCATCTGGGCGAGCGCGAATGCTCCATCCAGCGCCGCAACCAGAAGGTCATCGAGGAGGCCCCGTCGCCTTTCCTCGACGAGGCGACGCGCGCTGCCATGGGCGCGCAGGCGGTCGCTCTTTCGAAGGCGGTCGGCTATCATTCGGCCGGCACCGTCGAATTCATCGTCGACGGCGACCGCAACTTCTATTTCCTCGAGATGAACACCCGCCTCCAGGTCGAACACCCGGTGACCGAACTCGTCACCGGCATCGATCTGGTCGAAGAGATGATCCGTGTCGCCGCCGGCGAGAAGCTGCGCCTTTCGCAGGAAGACGTGTCGCTGAAGGGCTGGGCGATCGAAAGCCGGCTCTATGCCGAGGACCCCTACCGCAATTTCCTGCCCTCGATCGGCCGGTTGTCCCGTTACCGCCCGCCAGCGGAGGGCAAGCGGGAGGATGGCACGGTTATCCGCAACGATACCGGCGTCTTCGAAGGCGGCGAGATTTCCATGTATTACGATCCGATGATCGCCAAGCTCTGCGCCTTTGCGCCGGATCGCCTGGCCGCCATCGACGCGATGAGTGCCGCACTCGACGATTTCGAGCTGGAGGGCATCGGCCACAATCTCCCCTTCCTGTCGGCGGTCATGCGCCACCAGCGTTTTCGCGACGGCCGGCTGACCACCGCCTTCATCGCCGAGGAATGGCCGGAGGGCTTTGCCGGCGTCGCGCCGACCGAGACGGAAAAGCGGGCGCTGGCGGCCGTCGCCGCCTTCTTGCATTTCCGTAACCAGAAGCGCGCGGTGCTCATTTCTGGCGCGCTGGACAATCACCGCCGCTCCGTAGGGCGGGAATGGGTGGTCGCCGTCAATGGCTCCGAATTCGAGGTTGCGCTGCGCGACGAAGGTGGCGCCACGCTTGTGGGCTTTGCCGGCGAGAAGGCGGTCCCAGTCGTGAGCGACTGGCTGCCGGGGCGTCAACATGCCCGTTTCACCGTTGGCGGCGAGGTCATGGGCGTCAAGGTCCAGCCGGTTAATTCGGGCTGGCGGCTGCGCTGGCGCGGCATCGATCTGAAGATCCACGTGCGCTCGCCGCGCGTCACGGAACTCGCCCGGCTGATGCCCGAAAAGGCCCCGCCCGACACCTCGAAGATGCTGCTCTGCCCGATGCCGGGCGTCGTTACCTCCATCATGGTCGAGGTTGGTACTGAGGTTCAAGAAGGCCAACCGCTTGCGACCGTAGAGGCCATGAAGATGGAGAACGTGCTGCGCGCCGAACGCCGCGCCGTGGTCAAGGCGATTCCCGTCGAAGCCGGCGCTAGCCTCGCGGTGGACGAGATGATCATGGAGTTTGAGTGAGATCCGGAGGGAAGAAAGGTTGAGGGCACCAAAATCTATAGGCGCTCTGGAGCAGTTTGGCCGTACCAGGCTCTCCCACTCATTCTTCATGCGCGATTTCTTGTACTCGGATATCTCGAATATTGCCGGCATCCCAAATATCCCAGACGATCCGGTTCTTGCTATCGAGGCTGGAACTCGCCTGTGCGAAGAGCTCCTTGAGCCCTTGCAGAGAAGGTTCGGGCGTATCGCGATCCGTTCGGCGTTTCGATCCTGTGCGGTGAACCGGTACGGCAATGAGAACGGCTTCAACTGCGCACGAAACGAGGCAAACTATGCCGACCACATATGGGACCGACGGGATGCCGAGGGCCGGATGGGCGCAACCGCCTGTATCGTCATCCCATGGTTTGCCGACGAATTTGAAAAGGGTGCTGATTGGCGGTCCATGGCGTGGTGGATTCACGACCATCTTCCCTATTCCAGCCTCTATTTCTTCAACCGACTTTGCGCCTTCAACATCCAATGGCGTGAGCGTCCTGAGCGCCGAATCGACTCGTACATTCCGCCAAAGGGCACACTGACCAAGAAGGGCATGCCCAACTGGGAAGGCGATCACTCCAACGCGTATTCCTGGTTTCCCGAGCAACCCAAAAGGGCCTTGCCATGACCGAAAAACTCTCCCGCTGGCGCGCGCTTGCCGAGAAGGAAACCAAGGCCGATCCCGACAGGCTCACCTGGCACACGCCCGAAGGCATCGCGGTTAAGCCGCTCTACACGCCCGACGACCTTGAAGGCCTCGCCCATCTCGACGATCTGCCTGGCGAAAAGCCGTTCCTGCGCGGGCCGCGCGCGACCATGTATACGGGTCGCCCGTGGACCATCCGCCAATATGCCGGCTTCTCAACGGCGGAGGAATCCAACGCCTTCTATCGCCAGGCGCTTGCCGGCGGGCAAAAGGGCCTTTCCGTCGCATTCGATCTGGCCACGCATCGCGGCTATGATTCCGACCATCCCCGCGTCGAGGGCGACGTCGGTAAGGCGGGCGTGGCGATCGATTCCGTCGAGGACATGAAGATCCTCTTCGACGGCATCCCGCTGTCCGAGATGTCGGTCTCGATGACCATGAATGGGGCCGTCATCCCGGTCCTCGCCTCCTTCATCGTGGCGGGTGAGGAACAGGGCGCCAGCCGGGCCGAACTGTCGGGGACCATCCAGAACGACATCCTCAAGGAGTTCATGGTCCGCAACACCTATATCTACCCGCCTCAGCCCTCGATGCGGATCGTGGCCGACATCATCGCCTATACGGCAGCCGAGATGCCGCGCTTTAACTCCATCTCGATCTCCGGCTACCACATGCAGGAGGCCGGTGCGACGCTGGTACAGGAGCTTGCCTTCACGCTGGCCGACGGGCGCGAATATGTGCGCGCCGCGATCGAAAAGGGGCTCGATGTCGACGCCTTTGCCGGCCGGCTCTCCTTCTTCTTCGCCATCGGCATGAACTTCTTCATGGAGGCTGCGAAGCTGCGCGCCGCGCGGCTGCTCTGGTCGCGCGTGATGGAGGAATTCGAGCCGAAGAAGCCTCAATCCTTCATGCTGCGCACCCATTGCCAGACGTCCGGCTGGTCGCTGGCCGAGCAGGACCCCTACAACAACATCGTGCGCACCGCCTATGAGGCGATGGCCGCCGTTCTGGGCGGGACCCAGTCGCTGCACACCAATTCCTTCGACGAGGCGATCGCGCTGCCGACGGAATTCTCCGCCCGCATCGCCCGCAACACGCAGCTCATCCTCGCCCACGAGACGGGGGTGACCAAGGTCGTCGATCCGCTCGCCGGGTCCTATTATGTCGAGAGCCTCACCGCCGAACTGGCGGAGAAAGCCTGGGCGCTGATGGAGGAGGTCGAAGCCATGGGCGGCATGACCAAGGCCGTGATCGAGGGTTATCCCAAGCGCCAGATCGAGGAGGCCGCGACCCGGCGGCAGGCGGCGATCGACAAGGGCGACGAAGTCATTGTCGGCGTCAACCGCTTTCGCCCCGAGGCGGAGGACCGCATCGAGGCCCGCGCCATCGACAACCGTGCGGTACGCGAAGCCCAGGTCAAGCGGCTGGAACGCGTGCGCCGCCAGCGTGATCCCAAGGCTTGGGAGGCGGCGATTTCACGCCTGTCGGAGGTCGCGCGCTCGGGCGAGGGAAACATACTGGAAGCAGCCGTCGAAGCCGCGCGCGCCCGCGCGACCGTCGGCGAGATCTCCGATGCGATGCGCGATGCCTTCGGCGATCATTCGGCCGTGCCCGAGGTCGTCTCGGACGTCTACGGCCCCGCCTATGGCGACGATCCGGAATATGCGACACTGGTCGACCGGCTGGAACAGTTTGCGCTCTCGCTCGGCCAGAAGCCACGCCTGATGGTCGCCAAGCTCGGCCAGGACGGGCATGACCGCGGCGCCAAGATCATCGCATCCGCCTTTGGGGATATCGGCTTCGACATCGTCGCCGGTCCGCTCTTCCAGACCCCGCCCGAGGCTGCCGAAACCGCCATTGCCGAAGGCGTCCACGTGATCGGCGTCTCGTCGCTTGCCGCCGGCCACAAAACGCTGCTGCCGCAACTCGTCGACGAACTGAAGGCCAAGGGGGCGGAAGACATCATCGTCGTGTGCGGCGGGGTCGTGCCGCGCCAGGACTACGATTTCCTCAAGGAACACGGCGTCGCCGCCATCTTCGGCCCTGGCACCAATGTGCTCGATGCCGCCCGCGCCGTTCTCGACCTCATGGAAGGCCGCCGCCGCAACGTGTGAAGCTAGCCCCTCATGCGTCCTTTTCGGCCTGGGGGTTGGGTGGCCCGGGCTCTGCGGGCGCCTCACCACTTTCGCTGCCATTGGCCGCGGCTTGCTTGGGGCCTCCCTTGGCCACGCCCACCATGGCCGGCCTGAGAACGCGTTCACCGATGGCAAAGCCAGCCTGCACGACCTGGACCACGGTGTTGGCAGGCACTTCCGGATTGGGGACCTCGAACATCGCCTGATGGAAGTTCGGGTCGAACTTCTCTCCTTCGGGCGCAAGTTTCTTGACGCCGTGACGTTCAAGCGTCGCCAACATGTCGCGCTCGGTCATTTCGACGCCGTCGATCAGTGCCTTGAAGCCTGCATCGCCACGCTTCTTGGCCTCATCGGGAATAGCCTCCAGCGCGCGCTGCAAATTGTCGGAAACTGACAAGATGTCCCGCGCGAACGCGGCGATCGCATAATTGCGGGTATCATGCATGTCGCGTGCGGTCCGGCGGCGCAGATTCTCCATCTCGGCAGCCATTCGCAGAGCGCGGTCCTTGAGTTCCTCGTTCTCGGCCGCTAGCCGCATGATGACGTCGTCTTCGCTTGGCTCCTGCGCTTCTGCATTGAAGCCATTGTCGTCGGGAGCTTCCGCGCCATGCTCGCGATAGCCGCTCCGCGCGGCATCTTCGTCCATGTTGGACTTATTTTCGGGGTGCTCGTTCATCACCTCGTCCCGTCTTTTTGTATCGGTTTCCGGTTGCGCCCGATATCGAGTGTTGCGCGCGGAAAATCAAGGTGGCGTTCAGATTGAGAAGCGCTGGAATATGCTCTCGTCGGCCGGTTGCAGCGATCCGTCCTGCGCGCGCCCGTGCCGGTCGAGCCAGGTCTCGGACTGAGGCAGGAGCAAGTGATAGAGCCGCCGGGTCAGTGTCAACGCTTCCTCGCCCGGCCAGGCGTCCGGAAGCAATTCACAAGGCAGCGGCCGAAAGCGCAGTACCAGACGGCGGTACTCGTGGATGAGCAGGATACGCGCCACCATGGCCTGTCCGTCCGTCAGCGACCCCCCTTCTGCAAGCGCGGCGTCGAGCGGAGAGAAGGAAGCGACGAAACGCGCGAACGCCTTGCCCGCCTGATCCACGGACCATGCCATGGCAGCAAGCTGGCGGCAGGCTTCAGGCGTGCCGCCAAGCCGTGCCAAGAGCAGTTTTCCGTCCAGTTCCTCTGGTAACGACGAGCCGGGAGGAGCCAGGTAGACGCCAGGGGAAACCGCGCCGAACCCGGCTTCCTCCAATTGCGCGCGGATGTCCTCATGCCCGTTCGTGCCGTTCTTTTCGAGAAAGACGGCATCGAATCCGCCGTCCCAGATCGGCCCTTTGGCGGAATAGATCTGACGTGTCGCCACCACAAAGGTTTCGCGGCCGCGGTCGGTCAGTCGGTAGAAGCTGTTGCGCCCCTCCCTTGACCTTTCCAGCCAGCCATCGGTCGCCAGCCGAGAGACGGCTGTGCGGACCGCACCCGCGCCGATGCCGATCATCTCGAAAAAGTCCAGCAGCGTGCCGAGCCATACCGATCCACCGCGCGGCACGATGGCGTCGCCGAAGATGGTGATGACGATCGACCAGTTGCGCGAGGGCCGCCTCTTCAGGTCGTCGATGATGTGGGCTACCGCCGTGCCGCCCATGCTGGCCGATCCGCCTCCCGCTGCTGCGATTGGCGTAATGGTTAAGGGCAGAGCGGTCAACTCCGCCTCGCAGACCGCCCCGGCGCGATTCCTGCACGGGCGGTGGCCAGGGCCGCCTTCAACGTGTCGACATCGCCGATCTGGTTGGCCAGAAGCAGCACCAGCCGCGCATTGAGCCGCGCGCTTTCTGCCTCGCTCAGCCCGTCATGCGCCATCAGAAGCGCCTCGTAGAAGAGGTCGCCGGCCGGCCCCAGCCTGTCGGTTGAAAGGTCAGGCATCGACCGTCTCCATTCTGCCCATGGCCCGCGCCAGCGCAGCCTGTAGGCCGGCCGCATCCGGCTGTTCGAACACCGCAGCGACATGCTGGTCCGGGCGGATGAGATAGGCAAGCTTCGAGCCGTAGCGGTTTTCGACCAGGCCGTACGCGTCGACAAGATCCCGGCCAACCCTCACCACACGCAGCCCTGGCACGGAAATGTCTGGAGCACCCTCGGTCAGGAGCAGCACGAAGTCTCCACCCAGCCGGTTCAGAAGCCAGCCGGGCTCGCCATCCGCTTCGATGGGGGCGTCCTTGCAGGGGTCGCCCGGTCGCATCGGCGCAGTGCCCGCCGGCGTCTGCAGCGACAGTCCGCCCAGCGAACAGGGCAGGGACAGCCTTCCGGAATTGACCAGCTTGCGCGCAAAGGCGTGGTCGGCGGCCAGCGAAAGCACCTCGTCCCGAAAGATGCGTTCCATGTCCGATTTCGGCGTCATGAAATTGGTCGAGCGCGCCGAATTGGAGATGTTCTCGTCGGCGCCGTGGATGCGCTCCTCGTCATAGGTGGCGAGCAATGCATCATCGGCCTCGCCCTTCAGCACGGCGGCCAGCTTCCAGCCCAGATTGTCCACGTCCTGGATGCCGCCATTGCCACCGCGTGCGCCGAAGGGTGACACGATATGCGCCGAGTCGCCCACGAAGATCACCCGGCCATGGGTAAAGCGCTCCAGCCGGCGGCACTGGAAAGTGTAGACCGACACCCAGTCGAGCTCGAAGTCGCTATGCCCGATCATCTTCTCGATGCGCGGGATCACGTTCTCCGGCCTCTTCTCTTCCTCAGGATCGGCGTCCCAGCCCAGTTGAAGGTCGATGCGGTAGATGTCGTCCGGCTGCTTGTGCAGGAGCGCCGACTGGCCGGCGTGGAAGGGTGGCTCGAACCAGAACCAGCGCTCGGAAGGAAAATCCGCCTTCATCTCCACATCGGCGATCAGGAAGCGCTCCTCGAAGAGCTTGCCGGCGAAATCCAGCCCCATCGCCTGGCGCACGAAGGAGCGCGCTCCGTCGCAGGCTATCAGATATTCGGCCTTCAGCCGGTAGGCCCCGTCCGGTGTCTCGACATCGACCGCCGCATGATCGGCGGAGGACGAGACGCCGGTGACCTTGTTCTTGAAGCGCAGATCGATGAGTTCGGGGAACTCCCGCGCCCGCTCCACCAGATACTGCTCGACGTGATATTGCTGGAGATTGATGAAGGCCGGCATCTTGTGGCCCTCCTCCGGCAACAGGTCGAAGCTCCACACCTCGCTGTCGCGGTGAAAGAGCCGCCCGACCTTCCAGGTCACGCCCTTTTCCACCATGCGCTCGCCGACGCCCAGTCTGTCGAGGATTTCCAGCGTCCGTTTCGACCAGCAGATGGCACGGCTGCCGACCGACACGACGTCATTGTCGTCGAGCACAACCGAGGCGATGTCGTGGAGCGCGAGGTCGATCGCCATGGCAAGCCCTACAGGCCCGGCGCCCACGATTGCGACGGGATAGCTCTCCGGCGCCGCCCGGCCCGAAAGCTCGGGCGGGGCCGTGTATCCGAAGGGCTCATAGCTGTAGCGAGGCATCAGCACATCCCCCTACGGTTCAGGCTGCCCCTGCCCACACCCGCACGAAGAAGAAGAACACCCCGAAGCCGATCAGGATGATCCAGAGCCGCTTGTTCATCTGCCGGCGCAGATCCTGGGTTTCGTCGTCCTGCGCCACGCCACGGTTGAAGGCCACGGGCAGGATGGCGGCGTAGCTCGGCAGCCCCGGCTGCACGTCCATGCCGGAACGGTGCTGGATCGCCAGGCAGATGCGCGAGGCGATCATCAGATTCATCACCACGGCCAGCCCCCACAGGCCCGCGATGACATAGAATACCAGGTCCATGTGCTCCTCCCGTCATGGTCTTCAGCCCTGGAGCTTCTCCCACATCTCGCGGTCCCGCTCGGCCGTCCAGATGCGGGGCGTATCGATCCCCAGCGCCTCGTCATAGGCGCGGGCGACGTTGAAGGGAAGGCAGTGTTCGTAGATCGCGAAGTCAGCGAATTTCGGGTCGCAGGCCGCGCGGCAGGCATCCCACGCCTCTTTGAGCGATCCGCCGCCCTGCGCCACGCGTGCCACGGGCTTGTAGGTGGACATGACGAAGTCGCTTGTCGTGTCGAGTGCGGCATTGACCATCTTCGAACCGACCAGCGCGTCGCCGCGGCCGGGCGCGATCGCGTCGAGCTCGAAGTCCCGGATTTCCTCCAGCGTGTCCGGCCAGTCGGCAAAATGCGCGTCGCCGCAATAGCAGGCCGAGTGGTATTCCACGAGGTCGCCGGTGAACATCACATTGGCGTCCGGCACATGGGCCACGATGTCGCCCGCCGTATGGCCGCGCCCGAGGAACATCAGGTCGACCCGCCTTTTGCCCATATAGAGGCTCATGCGGTCGGAAAACGTCATGGTCGGCCAGGTCAGGCCGGGGATGGATTCGTGCCCCTGGAAGAGGCGCGGGAAGCGGCCGAATTCCGAATCCCAGTCCTCTTGCCCGCGTTCCACCACCATGGAGCGCGCCGTCTCCGACATCAGGATTTCGTCGGCGCCATAGGCCGAGGCCCCCAGCACGCGGACCGCGTGATAATGCGTCAGAACGACATATTTTATCGGCTTGTCGGTAACGGTCCGAATCTTCTCGACCACCATGTTGGCGAGCCGGGGCGTGGCCTGCGCATCGACGATCATCACCGAATCCTCGCCGATGATCACACCGGTATTGGGATCGCCCTCGGCCGTGAACGCCCAGAGATCCTTGCCGATCTCGGTGAACGAGATCTTCTTGTCCGCCATGTCGCCGGCGGAGGCGAATTGCTTGGCCACGCGTCAGTTCCTCTCGTATTTCTCGACCATCTGCTCGATGGCGCCGAAGATGGAACGGCCATGACCGTCCTTCATCTCGATGCGCACCGTGTCGCCGAAGCGCATGAAGGGCGTCGTCGCCTTGCCGGTTTCGATCGTCTCGATGGTGCGGATCTCCGCGATGCAGGAATAGCCGACGCCTCCAGCATCAACCGGCTTGCCCGGTCCTCCGTCGAGCTTGTTCGACACCGTGCCTGACCCGATGATGGAGCCTGCCCCCAGCGGCCGCGTCTTGGCTGCGTGGGCAATCAGCGTCGGGAAGTCGAAGGTCATGTCGACGCCCGCATCCGCGCGCCCGAAAGGCTTGCCATTGTAGTCGACAATCAGCGGCAGGTGCAGCTTGTCGCCGTCCCAGGCATCGCCCAACTCGTCGGGCGTCACCGCCACTGGCGTGAAGGCCGACGAAGGCTTTGACTGGAAGAAGCCGAACCCCTTGGCAAGCTCGGCCGGAATCAGCCCGCGCAAGCTGACGTCGTTGACCAGCATGAAGAGCCGTATCGCGTCGCGCGCCTCGTCCTTGGTGGCGCCCATCTTCACGTCATCGACCACGACGGCGATCTCGCCCTCCATGTCGATTCCATACGCCTCGTCCGCCATGCGGATCGGATCGCGGGGCCCGAGGAAGGAATCCGAGCCGCCCTGGTACATCAGCGGGTCGGTCCAGAAGGTTTCCGGCATCTCCGCGTTTCGTGCCTTTCGAACCAGTTCGACGTGGTTCACATAGGCCGAACCGTCTGCCCACTGATAGGCCCGCGGCAAGGGCGACATGGCGTCATGCTCGTGGAAACGTTCGGCGGGCACAGACCCGTGCTCCAGGCTTTCGGCCAGCGCTTCCAGATGCGGCGCGATACGCGCCCAGTCGTCGAGCGCGGCCTGCAGCGTGGGAACGAGAAACGATGCATCGGTGCAGCGCGTCAGATCTTGGCTGACGACGACGAGCCGGCCGTCGCGTGTGCCGTTCTTCAATGTGGCGAGTTTCAAGGGCGGTTTTCCTCCGGTCGGATATTCTTGGTCTTGCCGATCAGTAACCGTGCCGGCCGCGTGCTGCAAACGAACGCGGCCGGATGGCTACTTCTCGCCAGGCGTGCCGTCGAACTTGCGGTCCAGACCATCCCAGCAATTGATGTAGTTTTCCTGCTTCGTGTCGAGCTTGGCGGCGTATTCCGTCAGCATCTGCGGGAAACGCGTCTCGAACATGAAGGCCATGGTCTCGTCCAGCTTGACCGGCTTGAGATCTGCATTCGACGCTTTCTCGAAGCCCATGTGATCGGGCCCGTGCGGCATCATCAGATTGTGCAGGCTCATGCCGCCCGGCACGAAGCCCTCTTCCTTGGCGTCATACTGGCCTTTGATCAGGCCCATGAACTCGCTCATGATGTTGCGATGATACCAGGGCGGCCGGAAAGTATGCTCAGCCACCATCCAGCGCGGCGGGAAGATGACGAAGTCGATATTGGCCGTGCCTTCCTCGCCCGAGGGCGCCGTCAGCACCGTGAAGATCGACGGATCCGGATGGTCGAAAAGCAGCGCGCCGACCGGCGAATAGGTTTTCAGGTCGTATTTGTAGGGCGCATAGTTGCCGTGCCAGGCCACCACGTCGAGCGGCGAATGGCCGATCTCGGTTACGAAGAACTTGCCGCACCATTTCACGTGCAGCCGGCAGGGCGTTTCCTTGTCCTCGTACCAGGCAACCGGCGTCTTGAAGTCGCGCGGATTGGCCAGGCAGTTGGCGCCGATCGGTCCACGATCAGGCAGGGTGAACTTGGCGCCATAATTCTCGCAAATATAGCCGCGCGCCGGCCCGTTCATCAGCTCGACCTTGAACATCATGCCGCGCGGCAGGATGCAGATTTCGTCGGGCTCGACCTCCATCACGCCCATCTCGGTCCTGATGCGCACGCCGCCATCCTGCGGCACGACCAGCATCTCGCCGTCGGCGTTGAAGAAGTAATCGTCGACCATGTCCTCGTTGAAGACATAGACATGGGAGGCCATGCCGGTCTGGGTCAGCGCGTCGCCCGCCGTGGTGATGGTGCGGATGCCCTGCAGGAAATTGGTCGCTTCGTTCGGGATCGGCGTCGGATCCCAGCGGAACTGGCCAAGCGGCTCATCGACCTCCGGCATGTGCGGTGCCGTCTTCCAGTAGGCGTATTCCTGGCGCTGGAAGCGCGTCGTGTGGCGTACTGTCGGTCGAATGCGGTAGAGCCAGGAGCGTTCATTGGTGCCGCGCGGCGCGGTGAAGGGTGACCCGGAAAGCTGCTCGGCGTAGAGGCCGTAGTTCACCTTCTGCGGGCTGTTCTGCCCTTGGGGCAGCGCGCCCGGCAGGCTCTCTGTCTCGAAATCGTTACCGAAACCCGGCATGTAGGCGAATGAGTTCATGGCTCGCCTCCTTGTGTTGGACAAATTCGAACAGACCGGAGAAAGCCTGTCCCCAGCCCGATTTCTGTTTCATGCGTAACCATCGAGTTTGTAACCATCAATCGGCAATGGAGTCGGGGCATTGTTGACCTCGCGCAAGGCGTGGCTGACGGCGCCTATTGCATTCGTGCCGTTGTCGCTGGTTGCGCGGGCTACACTCAGGCATAGACTTTCTGTCAGCGATTCTCTGGAGCAAGCATGATCGAATTCGTTGCCCATGGTGTCTTTGCCGAAGTCGCCCTCTTGCTATTCTTGGCTGCGGGTGTCGGTCTCATTGGCGTTCTGTTGCGCCAGCCGCTGATTGTCTCCTTCATCGCGGTGGGTCTTATCGCAGGACCATCCGTGCTCGATATCGTGCAATCCAAGGAAGAGATCGAGCTTCTAGCCGAGCTTGGCATCGCCGTTCTGCTCTTCCTCGTGGGCATAAAGCTGGACGTAAACCTCATTCGCTCGCTCGGCGTCGTTTCGCTGATGACCGGGCTGGGGCAGGTCGCCTTCACCTCCGTTTTCGGCTTCCTGATCGGATTGGGTCTGGGGTTTAGCGCGCTCGAGAGCCTCTATATCGCTGTCGCGCTGACCTTTTCCTCCACCATCATCATCGTCAAGCTGCTGTCGGACAAGCGAGAGATCGATTCGCTGCATGGTCAGGTCGCGCTCGGTTTTCTGATTGTTCAGGACCTTGTCGTCGTGCTCGCCATGATCACGCTTTCGGCCGTTGGTGTCGGCGCGGCGGGCGATGGAGGGATCTCAGACATAGCCTTCGTGCTTGGCGCCGGGCTTGCGCTGCTCGTCTTCGTCATCATCTTCGTGCGCTACATCGCCGACCCGTTGACGGAACGCATGGCGCGCGCACCGGAACTGCTGCTCTGCTTTGCCATCGCCATGGCCGCCATCTTTGCCGCGATTGGCGAGCTTGCCGGCTTCGGCAAGGAACTGGGCGGGTTGCTGGCCGGCGTATCGCTGGCGTCTACACGCTATCGCGAGGCGATTGCCTCTAGGCTCGCTCCCCTGCGCGACTTCCTGCTGCTGTTCTTCTTCATCGCGCTCGGCGTCACGCTCGATCTGGGCGAGCTTGGCTCCCATATCGGCGCGGCAGTTATCTTCTCGGTCTTCGTGCTGGTCGGCAATCCGCTCATCGTACTGATAATCATGGGCTATATGGGGTTCCGCAAGCGTACCGGTTTTTTGGCCGGGCTCACCGTGGCGCAGATCTCCGAATTCTCGCTGATCTTCATTGCCATGGGCGTTACCATCGGCCATCTCGACAACGATGCGCTCGGTCTCGTGACATTGGTCGGTCTGGTGACCATCGCGACATCCACCTACATGATCACCTTCTCCCATCAGCTCTACACCTTCTTCGAGCCCTGGTTGGGTGTCTTCGAACGCAAGCATCCGTTCCGCGAGACGGGAGAAGGCGACCACTCCAAAGCCAAGCGTTACGACGTGATCCTGTTTGGAACAGGCCGTTTCGGCACAGCAATGGGGCTGAGGCTCAAGCGACAGGGCATCAGCGTGCTCGGCGTCGACTTCAACCCGGACGCGGCGCGTCGCTGGCGCCTGCTTGGCCTGGACGTCGAATTCGGCGATGCAAGCGATCCAGAGTTCGTGGCCCATCTGCCGCTCGATCACGCGAAATGGGTGGTGTCGTCTGTGCCTGCCCACGCCACTGGCGTGACCCACGACGATCCGCGCATTGCACTTATCGAAGCGTTGGTGGCAGCTGGTTTCTCGGGACGAATTGCCGTGACCTCGCATCGCGAGGCGGAGGCTGATCGCCTGACCTCCGCCGGCGCAGACCTGGTGCTGGAACCTTTCCAGGATGCCGCCGATAGGGCGGTCGATCTCCTTTCCAGCGAGCAGGAGCCTGAGCGTATTGCCTTCGAGGGTATGGATGAGGGTGATGTCGCGCGGGTCTAGACCGACAGGGGCTGCGGCATCGATCCCCTTTGCCCTTTCACGAGAATATGACTATGAAGCGGCCTCGCAGGGAAGCCAGGGACCGGGGGCGGTCTCCAGGCGTTGCCGCCAGCAAGAACTCGGAGATGATCAGTCATGACATCCGTCACCCAGATCCCGCCGCTTGTGACCATTTTCGGCGGTTCCGGCTTCGTTGGCCGCCATCTGGTTCAGGCGCTCGCGCGCCGCGGCTACCGTATCCGCGTTGCCGTGCGCAATCCCAATGTCGCACACCACTTGCAGCCGCTCGGCAATGTGGGTCAGATCCACGCCATCCAGGCCAATCTGCGTCATCGCGGCTCGATCGACCGCGCCGTCCAGGGCGCCGATTGCGTCGTCAATCTCGTCGGTATCCTGCATGAATCCGGCAAGCAGCGTTTCGACGCCATCCAGGCAGACGGTGCTCGCGCCGTGGCCGAAGCTGCAAAGAGCGTGGGGGCGCGCCTGGTTCATCTGTCTTCAATTGGGGCCGACCCTGCCTCCGAGTCCAGCTATGCCCGTACAAAGGCAGCTGGCGAGCAGGCAGCTTTCGAGACCCACAAGGATGCCGTTGTGTTCCGGTCGTCGATCATCTTCGGGCCCGAGGACGACTTCTTCAATCGCTTCGCCAACATGGCGCGGTTCTCGCCGTTCCTGCCTTTGATCGGCGGTGGCCACACGAAGTTCCAACCCGTCTATGTCGGCGATGTCGCCGAGGCCCTGGCCCGCGCCGTCGACGGCAAGGTGAAGGGTGGCCGGGTCTACGAGCTCGGCGGCCCGCGCGTGCTCTCCTTCCGCGAATGCATGCAGACAGTGCTGGAGGTAACGGAGCGCAAGCGCATTCTGCTGCCACTGCCCTGGGCGATCGCCACACTCATGGGCAGCGTTTTCCAGATCCTGCCCAAACCCCTTCTCACCGTCGACCAGGTCGTCCAGCTGAAGGTCGACAACATCGTTTCGGAGGCCGCCGAAAAGGATGGTCGCACCTTGCGAGGCCTGGGCATCCAACCGCAAGGGATGGATGCAATCCTGCCGACCTATCTTTGGACCTACCGCGCCACCGGCCAGTTCCCGCGCCAGACCTCCGAACTTGGCTAAAGGGTTCGGGCGTGGAGGCGCTCGTCGGTCTCCTTCCCGATGGTGTGGGACCCATCCCAGCCGCGTTCCTGATCGTCGCATCGTTCTTCACCTCCGCGCTGACAGCCGCTTTCGGCGTAGGCGGCGGCGTGGCGATGCTGGCGCTGATGGGCCTGTTTCTACCAGTCGCGGCTCTCATTCCCGTCCACGGTGCCGTTCAGCTCGGATCGAACACCGGTCGGGCCTGGCACCAGCGGGCCCACATCCGGGCCGAGATCGCGCTACCTTTCATCCTTGGGTCTCTCGCTGGCGCTGCGGCCGGCGCCTTCTTCGTCGTCCAACTGCCCGATGCGCTGTTGAAGCTGATACTTGGCCTGTTCATCATCGTCGTTACGTGGGCGTCGATACCGGGTTTCGACCGGCTCGGTCGGGCTGGCATCACGATCGGCAGTGCCGTCACTGCCGTCATCACGATGTTTGTCGGCGCCACCGGTCCGCTGCTTGCATCCTTCTTCTCCAAAATATTGCCGAACGACCGCAAGGCGTTGATTGCGACCCACGCCGCCGGCATGACAGTTCAGCATCTTCTCAAAATCGTCGTGTTCGGCTTGGCCGGTTTTGCCTTCGCTGCCTGGCTGCCGCTGATCGCGGCCATGATCGCCTCGGGCTATCTGGGCACCGTTTACGGCACCCGCCTGCTCGCGAACCTGCCGGAGGAAACCTTCCGCCAATGGTTCCGGATCGGCCTTACCGTTCTGGCTTTCGACCTCCTTCGCCAAGGCGCAATGGCCGTTCTGGCCAGCTAAGGTTTTCAAGCCAAATTGGCCGCGACACCTTGACCCTGCGGCGGCTGGTCGTTTTGATCCGGCCCGGGCGGGCTTTATGTCTCCACGCGGGAGGCATCGAATTACCAGGTGTAGTCATGGATTTGGACCCGCTTCTTCTGTCCCGCATTCAGTTTGCGGCCAACATCTCGTTTCACATCCTTTTCCCTACCATCACCATTGCATTGGGCTGGGTACTGCTGTTTTTCAAGCTGCGCTACAACGCGACCGGCGATGCGGCCTGGATGCGCGCCTATTTCTTCTGGGTGAAGGTCTTTGCACTCTCCTTCGCGTTGGGTGTGGTTTCGGGCATAACCATGAGCTTCCAGTTCGGCACGAACTGGCCGGGTTTCATGGAGGTGGTGGGCAATGTCGCCGGACCGCTTCTGGCCTATGAGGTCCTGACCGCGTTCTTCCT
>Ga0213835_100539_pt1 | contig 33988 bp, 23 predicted proteins | sample SWPATP01_FD_160576 | JGI IMG/M metagenome (GOLD analysis project Ga0213835, IMG submission 160576) | Coastal seawater microbial communities from Marineland, Florida, United States - SWPA TP0 #1 | ecosystem: Environmental > Aquatic > Marine > Coastal | place: USA: Florida | collected 2016-08-05
AATCACTGTTGTCCGGTTAAAATAGACTTATGTTTAGAAAGCGTTTAATAGATTAATTTCGGCGCAATTTAGCGACCTTATTTTATTTAAACCCCCTAGCTACCTCTGTCTGTAAATAAATTACGTTGATTCTGGTGGATTGGAGTAGCTTGTAACAGGGCTTTTTCTGGAGATTTAAGGAATTCCCACAGGCTTACATAACTCAGCAGATGAATGCGTACCATAGCCCTGAGGTTTGAATAAGACCATTTTTTCTTCTGCCCCCGTGTGATCGTCTGAATCAGCAGATCACAGATCATAACCGCCCAGATTTGAATACGGATGGCATTAATCGACTCCCCATAGAAGTAGCGTAATGGATAAGCCTGCTTGATACGTTTAAAAACGAGCTCAATTTGCCATCTGCGCCTATATATATCTGCAATTTGGCTTCCCGTCAAATGGTCAATATTGGTCAAAAACTCAAATATCTTTGCCGTTTTGGTATCTTTAAAACGAACAATACGCGCCGATAGTAGCTGGGTTTTGCTGTTGTTTGGATTGCCCAAAACCACCTTCTGATCCGACACTACACCCGCTTTATGCTGGTCGGGGCTGACCTGAAGATCGGTCTGGTTTAAGATGTAGGCATTGTCTCGTAGTCGGGTTACAAAATAAATGGGGTGCGTTGTGCTTGTGGTCCATTTGTGGAATAAGGTGTAGTTGTTGTACCCTCGATCGAAACAAATATAGCTGCCGGCCGGAACCGAAAGATCCCTTAGGAAGGGGCTGTCATGGCTGGCTGCCGGGCTAATGCGCATGAATTCGATACACAGGTGGTCTTCACGTACTACGGAGTGTGCTTTTGCTCCTCCTTTGCGTCGTCCATTCGAACCTGGTCGTCCAGCGTTGTTCATAATATCGGAAAACAAGGAAATGGTTGTGGAGTCAACGATATACAAGTTTGGGGCGCACGACCGGCTGTCCGGGAAACGGGGAAGTAAGTGACGAGTCAGTTTGGAGTAGATATCCGCAAATACAGCGGCATCACGTTTCGTATTGGCGTCGGCAAACGTACTACGGCGGGGAGTATGAACAAGTTTAAGGTGATAAAGTCGATTTTGACTAGCCTGAAGCCCGGTTATCATTTCTCGGATACTGTTACAGTGGCTAAAACAACCAAATAACATCGTAACAAGGTGATCCCAGGTTTTAAACTTCTTGTAATACCGGTCGGCTTGATATTGTTGAGCTACCCGGTCAACAATAGACTTTGGAATCAAATTAATTATCTGAGAGAGTATCGGCTGTCCGGAAAAAAATGTATGTTTACCCATGATGTTAAGTTTTGGTGTGTGGTAACAACAAAACTTACTCATTGGGGAGGGTTAATTGCTACCCTCCCTTTTTTTATCCTTCTTGTACATTCCCCGGACAACAGTGGTTCAAAATTCAGAATGAGGGCACCGATGTGGGTAAGGTATTTGTAGTCGATATCACTTGACAATATTCAATTTTCAATCGTCAATATCTGCGTTCAATAACTCCCGGTGCCGACCTCACCCCAACCACTCTCCTGTATTGGGTTCGGAGCGTTGGCGTTTTACGGTGCAGGAGAGGGGCTTTGGTTTCGTGGTGGGGATATGATATTTGCTGTTGGCTCGCATCTTTGAAACGAGTCACCCCTCAACCGGCAACCAAGGTCGCCACGATGTCGAAATTCTTTCGGGAGAGGGGCCGGGGGTGCGGGAGACATCGATGCCGACAAATTGCTGCATCCCCAAAAATCATACCAGACAAAAAAAAGCCCTACATTTCTGCAGGGCTTCCAAGCGGAGAGAGTGGGATTCGAACCCACGGAATCCGCTGGCTAGCGGATACAATACCTTAAAATTGCCTAATCCAAAAAAAAGCCCAGCATTTCTGCAGGGCTTTGGTGCGGAGAGAGTGGGATTCGAACCCACGGAATCCGCTGGCTAGCGGATACAACACCTTATGATTGCTTAAAAACACAAAAAAAAGCCCTACATTCCTGCAGGGCTTCCAAGCGGAGAGAGTGGGATTCGAACCCACGGAATCCGCTGGCTAGCGGATACAACACCTTATGATTGCTTAAAAACATAAAAAAAGCCCTACATTTCTGCAGGGCTTCCAAGCGGAGAGAGTGGGATTCGAACCCACGGTACCCGGGAAGGGTACAACACCTTAGCAGGGTGCCGCTTTCGACCACTCAGCCATCTCTCCGGTCGATTTCATTAAGAAAAGAAAAATACGCTAAATCTTAATTCTAATCAATCCTTTTTAACGGAATCTTCGTCCAATACATAAATTTGTGCAAGATTGCGTCCTTCTTGGGCATAATCGAGTCCGTAGCCGAGCACAAACTTTGATGGGATATCGAATCCGATGTAATCCACGTCCACGTGATATTTGATCGATTCGCGCTTGCAGAGCAAGGAAACGATGGACACGGAAGCCGGATTTTTTTTATCAATGACATTTAATATGTAATTAATGGAGAGGCCGGTATCAACAATATCTTCTACTAGAATAACATGGCGGCCTTCAATATGGGCGTCGATGTCTTTACGTTGAATCACATTTCCTGATGAGACTTTCTCATCACCGTAACTGCTGAGTTTGTAGAAATCGACCTCACACGGAATGGAGACGCAGCGCATTAAATCAGCCAAAAAAATGAACGCGCCGTTTAATATTCCTATAAAAATGGGCTTTTTATCAGCGAAATCTCTGTCGAGCTCTGCACCAAGCTCTGATATACGCTTTTGAATGTCGTCTTTGGTTAGAAAAACCTTGAATAATTCCCCGTTGCAATCAATGGTGTCAGGCGTATAGAAACTCATGAATTATAATGACTTATAGTAAGTGTGTATGTTGTTGTTTCGGTACAGCGGACATCCCTCGAGATAATTCCCGACCGTTGATCAAACTTACAGGGAAAGATAACGGCATTGATGCTCCCATCAAACGATTCAAGTACAAAAGCTTCATTTTTTTGAACTGCCGGAATTCGAGCATCAGTTAATACATCCGAAACAAGCTTTGAGCCCGACATCCCCAGCGGAATGATTCGATCCCCTGCTTGCCATGTTCGCAGTTTTACCGGAAAGACAATTTTTCCAGCATCAAGTTCAAGAACCTGCTTTTGTGGCTTTCCTGCCCACATCCCCCTTTTAAAAAAAATGCCGGATGCACATTCTTTGAATGATTCCCCAAGTTGAGCTTCGCTTATGATAATAGAAATTGGTTCGAAAGCAGCCTTGTTCTCAACTAACCGAAACCACGCTCTATCTCTTAAAATCGAGTAGGAATCGTTGACCACAATGGCTTTTCCGGTGTGTAGCTTTTCGATATGTTCGATTTGTTGGAGGAAGGATTTCGAGACCGTTACACCAAACGAAGCGAGTAACCACCTGTTCAAGATGCTTTTTTTTATGTTTTGGGGATGATTGAGCCACAACTCACGATTCAGATTTCCATCCACTACACAGATGTTGATACGTTCTTGGATGGTTTCATTATAATATTGAGCCAACACTGCGACATCCCCCATTTTTTCTCTCCAATCGGGATAGTTTTTATCTAATTGAGGGATGACATGCAATCGGATATAATTTCTATCGAACGTATCTTCAAAATTGCTTTGGTCTTGTCGCCACGGGATGTTTTTTTCGGTGGCATAATCAAGTATTTCCTGTTTGGAAACATTGAGCAACGGACGAACCCAATGTCCATGTTTTTTGGGGATACCTTGCAGGGATGAAAGCGAAGCACCACGCATCAATCTGAACAGGATGGTTTCATAATGGTCATCGAGATGATGCGCCGTAAGCATCGTATTGATTCCGTGGACTTTCCTCATTTCCTCGAACCATGCATAACGGACATCTCTGGCCCACGCCTGAAAATTTCCCTTGGGTGTTTCATCCATTCGTTTGCAAAAAAAAGCGAGACCGTGCTTTTTAGCGAATGCTTCCACTAATTGCTCATCTTTATCTGACTCTAGACCACGTTTTTTGTAGTTAATATGTAATAAAATGGGAGAATGTCCGCATTCAATCAGCATATAAGCAAGCACCATAGAATCTACTCCCCCACTGATTGCAAGCCCAATGGGTGGTTTTAGTGTCTTTCGTGTGTCAAGTAAATCGGTCATTAAAGTCCAAATCGGATTTGTTCGTGGACGAATTTTTTTAAGGAAAGCGATTCATCCAAAAACAAGGGATATCCATCAATATCAAGTCCGAGGAATTTGAAATTTTGATGGGTTTGTACTCCATCAACCATAATGGTTACTGTTTTACCCAAACAGGGATATAAATGATTAATTTGCCGTACAAGGTCTTCATCAGAAATAACCCAACGTTCATAATAACTTTCCAAACGGTTCATAAACTGAGCCAAGATATATTCTTTGGATAGTTCATGTTGTATCAACAATTTTAAAGAAACGGCATTACCAGCTTTATTTAACGTATATTCATCACTATTAACATTTAATCCAATACCAATAATCATTCTATCAAGCGATTTTCCCGTGAATGTGGATTCAGCTAATATCCCACAAACTTTCTGATGTCCCACATACAAATCGTTAGGCCATTTCATCCAAACCTGTAATCCTGTAATTTCTTGAATCGCATCTACCAAGCTCAAAGCACAGACTTGCAGCAATAGTTGTGTACGATCATTAGCTTTGGGTTTTAGAAGGATGGAAAAGGTTAAATTTTTACCGGGTTCGCTAAACCATGACCGCTGATATTGCCCTCTTCCGGCGGTTTGATGATCTGTGATACAAAGACATCCATGCGGAAGAATTTCACTATCAAGCGATTTAACGAAAGAATTAGTAGAGTCCAAAGAACGAAATAACAATGTATTACGACCAATCTTCTCTGTTTTGAGATGCGCTATATATGAAGTGAGATCAAAATGGGAATCAGTGGGTAAATTCATTCCATAATTTGAGCAAAAAAAAAGCCCCACGCAAGACGCAGGGCTAATTCGAATAAAAACTTAAAAACTCAGAAGAATTCTGAATTATTGAGCTTCACCAACAACAAGAAGTGAATCTTGTGTACCGTATTCGTTTGTTACGTATCCATCAGCCTGATCATCGTTTTCCCAACGTTGACCATCGATGAAGTAACGGAATTTAGACTCGGTACCTGGCTTCAAACGAACTGTGGTTTCCCAGTTACCGTTTTTGCGCTCAAGTTTATTTGCTGTTGCGTCCCACTCATTGAAGTCTCCAACTAAAGCTACTTCAGACTCCGCCCAGTCAGATGGAAGTTGGAAGGTTACTTTGCAAATTGTTTTCTTTGGTGTGAATTCTTTTGTAATCATAATATGATATAAATAGGTTGTATGTTAAGTGCACAACAAAGATAAATACTTTATTTTTTTAAGTCAATCAATAAATAACCCACATTTTAAAAACTTAACACCCAGATAACACATTAATAATTGCGTAACCAATTCGATTTAGACTTATTTTTTTAATCTTGGTACCGCTTTCGTATTTAGCTTTTTTGGAAATTTATCCCTTAAACCTACTATAGGAAATTATCATTTACTTTATAAAATAAAGCAAATGATAATTTCGGCAGTTTGCTACGGCATAAATGAGGGAGCGCTGAGCGTTCCGCGCATTGGCAGGAAGAAATTATCTCCCCTTCTTTGAACCTGAACCCCTAACATTCCGGTTAGCGATGTAATGAATTGAGCATTCTCTCGAGTAGTTGGAACAATCAAAATACCGGAATTGAGCCAGGGGGAATTGGCAAAATCATCCTTCAGAAGATTTGCTCTTCCGCTTAGATTGAGGCTTGCGAAAGGGGTATCCATTTTAGTCTCATCGATGATGAGTTGATTGTTCGTTAAACGGTACATGCCCGTTACTTTTGGGATTATGAGGGTTTCAGGAGACACCCCAAGCATTGTAAGTCCACGTCCTGCACCCTGCCTGAAATTACGAGGCGGGAAGAATTGAAATTGCTCTGCTTCAATAGCTACTTTAAAATTGTTTGAGGTTAGCATACTCTCTACTGTAGCCTGAGATGGCAAAAATCCGGTAATTTTAGCTTCCATCCTTCTGAAATTCAATCCGGCATCAGAAGAACCGATAGTCCACATTGCGCCTCGTACACGTGTAGAAAGCAGGATATCGAAATCCATATGTTCACGTTCGCCCCGAACTTCCGGAGCTGTGAACGTAATTCCACCCGTAATATCGGTATTAATTTCGGCATTGCTCATTCTAAAGCGCTCGAAAGTCATGGTTCCATCCTTAGCATTGAAAATCAATTTGCCACTTATTCGATCGAACATATTTGTTCTGGTTCGACTACGCGCCATATCGAGCAAATCTCCTCGTGTAGCATTTAACTCCTGAATGGTTACATCAATTTCCTGATTAAAAGTTGGCGTTTGAGTTAAGCTGATGGAACGAATGACATCCCCCAAATTACCATTTAAACCAATCATTACCTGACGTGCCGTAACCGTTAAACCGGCATCTGCTGAGAATAACACCATATTTTGCAAACGAACATTTCCTGATTCAATCGCATTTATGGCGCCCCCTCGCGGTGCAGTTGCCACATTTGATAATTCAGAGAACGGTAAATCGAATGTTATGGCCGCGAAGTTCAATTGGGTTTGAGTCTGTCTATTGAACATTCTCAATCCACGAATGGTAAATGTGGAATTAAATAAGTTCACGTTAACGTCATCAAACTGAGCATCAAATCCCTGAGCAGAATGAGAGATAGAAGCGCGTAAATTCTGCTCCGCTTTGGATGACACATACCAAGAAGCTCCCAAAATACCTATTGCTACGATTAACACTAAAATGATAACCCACAAGATGATTTTCTTTGCCATACTATCTTTTATTATGTGATGACTTTTTAGGTCAACGATGATTTACTTTGTTAAATGTTCGATGATTGACTCAAACGATAAGGATTCTTCCGTGCTCTCAGACATATTACGCAACGTGAACATCCTTGATTCGAGCTCGGAATCCCCAACAATCAATGCATAAGTTGCCTGTTGACGGTTGGCATCTTTCATCTGCGCTTTGATGGAACGTGACGCATAATCCATAGTTACACTTGCACCGGCAATCCTGAGTTTATTCGCAGCCGTAACAGCCCATTTCCGGGCTTCATCCCCCCTAGTAATGATGTACACTTGGGGATGTTCCGGGGTTCCTAAAGGCAAATTAAGCGCTTCACAAGCAATCATGAGACGTTCCATACCGGAGGCAAATCCAACCGCCGGAGACGGTTTGCCTCCAATTTCTTCAATGAGTAAATCGTAGCGACCGCCGCCGCCGAGGGCATCCTGAGAACCGAGATCCGGACTTGTAAGCTCAAAAGCAGTGCGCGTGTAGTAATCGAGTCCACGGACTAAAAGCGGGTTTTCGGTATATGTAATATTTAGATCGTCCAAATAGGCTTTCACTGTTTGGAAATGCGAGCGACATTCCTCAGAAAGAAAATCTGAAATGCGCGGAGCCTTGTCAACAAGTGGTCTGTCTTCAGGTTCTTTAGAATCGAGAATGCGCATCGGGTTGTTTTCCAAGCGATCACGGGAAACCTCACTTAATTGGGATGACATGGGTCGAAAATAGTCCAGCAACGCTTGTTTATATGCTTTCCGACTCTCGGGATTTCCAACAGAATTCAATTGAAGCGTGATATTCTTTATCCCGATTTTCTCATAAATGCGCATCATAAAACGGATAATTTCAACATCTGCAATAGGATCATCGGTACCTATCAATTCGGCTCCAAACTGATGAAACTGACGTTGCCGCCCCTTTTGCGGACGCTCCGCTCGAAACATAGGTCCAATATAAAATAACTTCTGAACCCCACCCTTCTGATCTAAATGATGCTCAACATACGCACGAGCCACCGGAGCGGTACACTCAGGTCGCAGTACATATTTATCCTCGCCACGCTCAAACGTGAACATTTCCTTAGAGACAATATCCGTTAATGCGCCAATACCGCGAGCAATCAACTCCGTTTGTTCGAGAATTGGGGTTCTAATCTCGCTGAATCCGAACTCCTGTGCGGTTTGACGAATTAAATTTTCGAGGTAAACCCATTTATAAGCTTCTTCAGGAAGGATATCTACCATTCCGTGATGCGACTGATATTTAAATTGAGACATTTAGAAAATGAAAAATGATTTAATCAAAGTTGAGTCTATACATAAATCGAAAAAGCCTTTTTAGCCTCGATTACATCCTATTCTACATCGTTAAGAACAGTGCTTAAAGGTAAGAGATTCCATTCACTCTTTCACGGAGAGATTTTATTGCACTACATTTTGAATGCTAGGCTGATCAAACGGAATGTTTCGAAAGCTTAGATCTTTGCTTTTCAATTGAACGCTGATGACTCGGATAGATCAGGCTTTCGCGGATTTTTTCACGTGATAGATTAGAGGCCTGATTTCTTGGCAGGTTGAGCTGTGTTGGCAACACAGTTATAGAACCTGTGAACGAAGTAATCTGACCTCTTAAGCAATGCTTAACTATCTACGATATAACCTTACCTATGGGTGCATATCTTCCCACCATTCAGGTTCATCTTTTAGCCAACGATCAAACCATGAAAGGATACTGTTTTTCCAAAGGATGAACTTATTGTAGTCCACAATATGGTGATCCTGATTTTCTACTTGAATGAACTCGACTTCTTTTCCAAGCAACTTCAGCGCGGTATAGAATTGGATGCTTTCCCCAGGGGGCACATTCGTATCTGACATACCGGTAACTAGTAATAAGGGGGTATTCACTCGATCAGCTCTGAAAATTGGACTTTGATCAACATAAATGTGAGGAGCATCCCAAGGGAATGAATTGGCTGAAGCAACCGAGCTGTACAAATATCCCCAGAAACCTTCCCCCCAATAACTTGTAATATTGCTGATGCCCGCATGAGAAACAGCAGTTGCAAAAATATCTGTTTCCGTGAGGAGTAACATCGTCATAAATCCTCCAAAAGAGGCGCCCATAGCTCCTACTCGGTCTCTATCAGCATATTCATGCGCATCAAGAAACTTCTCTACTCCCTGAATAATTTCGCCGGAAACACGAATTCCCCAATCGTTCAAATGACGTTGCGCAAATTCTTGTCCGTAGCCGGTTGATCCACTTGGTTGTAAAATGTACACCAAATAGCCATTTGCAGCATAGAGTTCTTTAGGATATCGCCCTGAAAATGCACGTGTTACGGGGGCCGTTCCTCCATAATAATAAACGATAACCGGATATTTTTTCGACGGATCAAAATCCACCGGATAGTACACATGCCCATCTATGAGGGTTCCATCTTCGGTGGTAAAAGTCCAGTCTTTAGAAGTGCCGAAAAATACATTCCGGTAATGTTCAGCAGAAGGATCGTATAACAAACCGGTACGCTCTCTTCGGAGATCGATGGAGTACACTTTATGGGGATTATTGATTCCATGCCCAATGAATGCCGCCCGATCGGCTCGTGCAGCTACATTTAATCCTGATGCCATATCAACACCGGTATTTAACCGCGTGATACGATTGTTACGTAAATCAATTCGGAACACACGTGCATGACTCCCATCTTCGGCAGCAACGATTACACTGCGTCCATCAGCGCTCCAAGAAGCAGACATCACAGAGCGATCAAGTTCACGAGTAATCCCGCGAACTTGACGTGTAGCCAAATCAAAGATATATGCCTGAGAGTCATAATCGTTTGCTAATCCTTCAACGATTCTACCCACATCCCCAAAAGCATTTGGACTTCCGGTTAACAGCAGAGATTTTCCATCCGGCGAGAATTGAGCCCCACCTACCCACGGCGCTTCAAAAAGCGTTTCGGTTTCAAGCGTTCTCAAGTCCATGAGTAATAGTTCGGCGCGTGAAAATGGGCGTTCCGAGTAGTCAATATGTGTTCTGCTAAAAACGATACTTTTGCCATCAGGACTGATGGAATTCAAACTTGTGCTTAATACTCCCGCTGTAAGGCGTTCACGGGTGCCGGAGGGCAAATTTAGACGATATAGAAAACTGCGCGTGCGCCAGGTCGGGTATCTATCATGCATCCCATCTAAACGGCTTACGCCGCTCCCATCGGGTTGAAACTGCTCGCTGATGCTGTAAATCATAAACGAACCATCCGGTGCCCATGTATGGCCGCCTAAACGATTCACATCCCTTAATACCGGCTCATGCGTTCCCCTATCCAAATCAACAACCCATATTGTTCCTTTGCCGGAAGCGCGTGTGGTGTAAGAGAAAATCCTGCCGCTTGGTGCCCAATTCATCCCCGAAAATTGCATGCCTCCGCGATAAACGGCAATGCGCTCTCCTGAGTCAGAACGCAATAACTCAATCCAGTTTTCCCACGTGTTTTCATCCGGACGCGCCTCTCGCATCATTACAGCTGTAATACTTCCATCAGGCGATACGCTCACATTCACCGGTTGTGGGGCATCTGTGAGGTGGCGGAGTGTTACCGGACTTTGTGGACTTGTCTGCCAATGAGCCGCCCCATTAAAAGGCTCATTTGTTTTGAGTGAAGCCTTGAGACTTGCATTTTCTGCCCCTTTTTCAACCATATATTTGACAACGATGGTATGAAGCCCTTGATGCAATTTAAGTGCATGTGTTACATTTCCAACTTTCTCGGAATCAGAAGCATCTACAGATGTTTTAGAAGTAACGCGATTTCCATTCACATACACCGAAAACCGCTGAGCGCCTTCCACTTCAAGTGTAGCCTGCATCCATCTTGAGGCTCTGAGATAGGTTGTGGCATAATATACATGAAATTGATTTTCTGAATCCGGTGCCGAAAATGTAGGTTGATTATTCAATGTCCATCTGGCACGTTGGTGCTGATTAAAGAAGAAATCGTCTCCCTGAACCGGAGCAAGAGAAGCTACATCCACATGTTGAAAATGGAGCAAATCGGCAGCTCTAAATGTTCCACCGGTAATGTTGGTTACCTCATGCCAAGCGGGTAAAGTAAGGTTAAATGGGCCTGCAATGAGCCACTCAGGGACATCGTGTTGAGCTTTTTCAGAATCATCGGCGATAACCTGAGTCGTAGAAATAAAGCTTAACAATAAAACGACTGATAACGAGCGAATCAGAAAACGAGAAATCATAATAGATATGGTTTAAATGAATAATCGTGACACGAAGATAATCATAATTTAGAATACTGAAAGTAGTTCTAAGTGATTCATTTGCAAACTCAACAGAAGATTTACATAGATTGCAATTTTAGTTGTATTTTGTCATTTTATTTTATGGATAGAAGGTTATGAAATACCTTCAATTACAGACTATCAACAACTGATTGCTCATTTAACTTATTTTCAGACAAATTTTATTCTGATTAACACGTGAACTCATCTCCTAAGACTTTACTATCTTTTATCTTTTGCTTTCACAATAAAGCAGAAACCGTTGAATCTAGTCTCGTACCTGTTTTATCTCTCCAAAATATTCCTTTGGAAATCATCATTATTAATGATGGATCAAATGATAACACTGACGAGGTCGTTAATTCACTTTTAGATTATTATAACCATGAACAAGCCTTCTATTTTCCTTATGAAAAACATCGGGGGATGGGTGTTTGTTTACAGGAGGCTTTATTTCAGGTGAGTTCGCCTTACTTTATAATTTGTGATCAGGCATTAGATTTACAAGAAGAGGCCCTTAAAAAAGCTATCCAACAGCTTGAGAAAAGTACGGCATACTATGGAATAAGTGGAGATGACATCCCGGAAAGTCGTGAAGTCATTCAAAAAATGATTGAAAGTGGAAAGGCTCCGTCATCCTGTTATTTTATTTTTTCACGGAAAAATATCCCTGCTGAAAAGTTGTTCATCAACCCTTTCTTGATGCAAGGTCATGCATGCGAATTGGCTCTTCGTCTCCCTAAAAAATCTCAATCAGCCGCACTCCCGACTTATATTGAAACAACTGAAAGTCAAAACACTGTAAGATTGAAACCGGATGAACGGAATGTAATTCTTTTCCATGCCGGGATGGTTACCCTACCGGAAAAAATCACCAAGTCTGACTTACCTCAAGATAAACTTTCTGAGGATGATATTATCAAAACGTTACGCAGAATACGTTATCTGAAAGAAGAGGGACAGTATGTTGAAGCGCTTGAGCTTACCAATCTGATTATTGCAACAGATGAAGACCACGTTGAAGCCGAGGAAATAAAAATCTTTCTGCTTGAACGCCTGAATCGTTATGTGGAGGCATCAGAGTTGAAGTTCATCAGAAAAAGAAAGAAAATGCAAATTCCTGAGAGTGATGCTCCTTTGAAGCGTGAAGATATTCTTGTTTCGAGACCGGTTGAGGATGAGGTTAAGGTTAAGGGAGCTGAAGGCTCAAAGCTCAAAGCTGAAAGGGAAGAGGGAGCTGAAGGCTCAAAGCTGAATGCTGAAAGGGAAGAGGTTAAGGTTAAGGTTGAGGTTGAGAAGGATGAGGCAGAGAGAGTGAGTGAGGTTCGGGAGGAAGATGAACCTGAGTTAGAGGGGCATCCGAAACTTGAGGAGTTTAAAACAACGGTTGTGATTCCGGTTTGTGGAATGGCTTTAAAGTACCTTGAGAAATGCCTTTTATCTATGTCTTTGTATTGTAAGCCTGAGGAAACTGAGTTAATCATTGTGGATAACGCCTGTTTTGATGATACCTTTAGTTTCTTAGATGATCTTCGGGAAAGAAACTTCTTTAATATTAGAATCATAAAGAATTTCAGGAATGCAGGTTTTGCACAGTCTGTGAATCAGGCAATAGAGAAAGCGCGAGGCACCTTCATTTGTGTACTTCATGCGGATACTATAATGGAACAAGATGTGCCTGGGCAATTGAGTACCCTTTTAGAACAAGATGAAACCATCGGAGTAATAGGACCGGTTACGGGAAACACCATGAATCCGGAGCAGGCAAAGCATCCTGTAGAAGATGTAACTTCGGTATCTCCTGCTACCTATCTCGATAGCTTTACCTTTTGTTTTCGAAAGGATGGAGCTCCTAAATTTGATACCTCATATAATCAGGCGTGGTATGAGGATGTTGATTTTTGCTGGCAGATGAAAAAGCAGGAAAAGAAAATCAGGATAGCTGATGGAGTTAGCATAAGACATTATTTTGGTGGATTTACCGATGCAATGGGATTAGGTTATGACTCCTTGACGCATCAAGAAAATCTGCGGTATTTCAACGAAAAATGGAAGCTATCGGCACCTCAAGTTGATCCAACAATTACAGATGATGTCGAAATGCTGATTCAGTTAGGATATATAAGTAATATTTACAATCCTTTTGATGAGGTCATACAAAAAGCTCTAGAACTTTTAACCCCTGAAATCAGAACAACGATTTTGGGAGGAAACTTTTCTCAGGATGAACTTACAGGCTTGATTAGGATTATGATGGTCACCGATCAGCGTGATGTACTCAGACAACTCGAAGAACGACTCAAGGATCCAATTGATGAAGTTCTCAGATCAGAACTCATTCATTTCTACTTTGCAAAAACCATATTCTCTCGCTGCCAGAAATATCTTGATAAAACAACCGGTACCGAGAGCCTCACCAACCGGATTTATCGCCTAAAAATTGCTTGGAGCGATAAAAATCTGGGTTTAGTAAAAACGTTAATTTCCGAGTTGATGCAGGTAACACCGGCTCATCCGGAAGTTCACAAAGTGGCAGGAGATTTTTATCGTTTACAAGGGGAAAAGTCAAAGGCCGAGGAAATGTACACGCTTGCCGATCAGCTTGATCCGTTCAGATTTCCCTGGCCACCGCCGGTTAAATCAGAGTCGGGAAGATTCGAGGAGACTGAGTAATTTAGAAAGGTCGTTACTCAACTGCTCTTCTTTGAGTTGCTGATATCCGTTTATGAGATTTCTCATAAAACGGCTAAGCATTTCTATTTCAGAGGCTCGATCGAAGTACGCATCAGAAGGCTTTACTCCACTTTTCTTCAGGAAAAGCAAACATTGCTCGCGCGATAAAATCCCACCGTGATTAAAAGGATCAATGAATAATGATTTCCCACCCTCCGTTTCAAATTTGACTAAGAAATGGAGTGGCATATTTACACCATAAAAGGGTAAACGTAATCGACGAGCCAAAAACAACAATACCATGGCAAGAGATAAAGGAATTCCTATCCGGTTGGGTATTACGTGGTGCAAATAAGAGTGGCGTGGATTCAGGTAATCGGAATGGCATCCCTCAAATCCTAATTGACCATACATAAACTGAAGTACAATCTGCATCTTATCCACCAACGAACCTGCTCTGAGAATTCGAGGTTCCAGTTCAGCAGCCATACCATCGAGCATTACTTTAAATTGGCGTGTTCTAATGGTTGGATTATCAAATCTGGATAGCATGAAAACGCCTTCTTCCAAATCATCCATAGTGTAAATGCCATTCTCAAGGAGTGAAATAAATTCCTGCTGAAAACTTTCGTAGGTTATTTGATGGATGATTTTTTTGAGCTCTGCTTTTTGTTTTTCATCTTTCGATTTTGCCCGAAGTTCATCTAAAAGAGGTACTGAAGATTCACCAAGCTCAAAAATACGCTTATAGACAGATTCTCTGATAAACTCATCAGGGTCGTCCATCAAAAAAACCAATGATTCTATTTCACTACGGGTTGTGCTCATCAATTGAGGGATTCTAAGTAGTTGAGAACTATGTTTCGTTATCGGATTACGGCAATTCTGCCAATACCACGTTCATTGCCATTCACATCATTAGCAATAATCAGATAAACTCCGGAAGAAAGCAAGTTTCCGGAAAAATCTCTTCCATCCCATTCAACCCGCCCCCCTCTTGAATCGAAGCGACGGATTAGTCTTCCATCTACAGATACAATCGAAACGGTGGTAGATTCTGTGAGCCCTTCTATAAAAACAGAACCATTATGACGGCTATAAACTAATGGATTTGGATAAACCGTGAGGCTCTCCATCGTTCTGTTTTCACGTTTCACAACATCGGTGTAGGTAAGCAACCCTTCACTAGTGGCGATATATACTTCACCGGTTTCATTATTTACTGCGAGTCCGGTAATGTTATTCGAAAAAAGAGGACTATTTTCAGTTGTGAAATGTCTCAAAACATTTCTGCCGGGTTCGTCAATGAGCCAAAGTCCATCATTCAACGTACCAATCCATTTTTGATTAGCCGCATTAACCGCCATTGCCGTAACGTGAACATCTCTTAAGAGAAAGGGTGAAGCCGCAGATGTATCCGCATTGATAAGGAAGCTTGCTTGCCTGTCTAACGCTGAGCCACGAATTACACGATCAGGGAAAAGAAAGCGCGCCACTCCACGGTTTGTACCAATCCATACCTCACCTCTACGATCCTGGACGATAACGTTTACTCGTTCATCAGGCAAATTACCCTCGGTCTGACTTGAAGTTAATCGGATTGCCTGCGGGCCCTCAGGTATGGATGTATCCCACACGAGCAACCCTCTTCCGGTCTCATTGGCATCAACTAAACCTGACCATATCTGCCCGAAGCGATCAACCATCACATTAATAAAAAATGTGCCTCCCGGAACCTGAGATGGGTAGGCAAAAGCTTCCCATTCTTGAACAGAGGGCGTAAACTTGTACAACCCTGTACCAGGCGATTGATAGGTCGTAACCCAAAGATTTCCCTGTGCATCTGAGTCTAAACCGGAAACAACCACGAATGTGTTACTTGAAAGCACAGCTTGTAATGGACTGTTTTCAGCGTTCCAAACAAAAATGGAATCGGTTTGTTTGTTGTGCATGGCAATACCACGTCCCCACGTTCCAAAAAAGTAATGGTCGTTTGTTATAGCCGATACATGTGTACTGTTAAAATTTGCCTGTTGAAGCACCGGATGGTTACTTCGATCAAAACCTACCCATGCTCCGTCTCTTTGGATGAAATACCCTGAGAAATCCAGGTTTACCCCAAAACGACCGGGGGCTCGTGTAGAAGCCGAAACGATATCTCCATTTTGGATGATGATGTCGGTAAAGAAATTTAATTCCGGTCCTGCTGGACGTATTATACGCTCTTCACTGTTTATCGGGGCAAATGCTACAATACCCGCAGAACGCGTACCGGCAAATAGTTTGGTGTTTAGATCAGTATCAACTACAAGAGCTGAACGATATTGGGCACCTGTTGAACGCGGAAAAGCTTGGTTGGTTCCATCCTGAAACATAATTCGAACTGCATTATTGCTGATAGATGCCAGCATCGAACCCTCAACACTCATTCTGAATGCTGTTGCCGTTGGTCCAAGCTCGCCGGCGGATTGCCATGCCTGCCCTGATAAGCGCAGATTACCATTTGGAGTAGCAACGTATAGAATATCTCTGAATCTTGAAATAGCATTAATTCTTGCAGTTAGCGTACCAAGTGCTCCCTGTCCGTCTGAATTATCCCAAGCGCCAGGCTCAATCAGATTTCCCGTTGACCGATTTGCAACCGCTACTCCGGAAGTAGTGGCCAGATAAATCATATCTCCATCAACAACAAAATCAAGTACGGTGGTAGCCCTTTCAAAACGCCCAAGATTAACATAACTGTCAATAACAATTCTTCGATCAGCATTGATGAGAACCATCCCAAAATTTGTAGCTGCAAATAACACTCCATCTACAAATTGAAGACGATTTATACCCCGTGATGCAAAGTTTTGATTCCTTAGAATATCACCCATTGATCGAAACAAGTAAGTTTCTGGATCAAAAGATTGAAGATTTCCATCCGAATATCCCAGCCAAATAAAACCGGTATTTTGGTCATAAGTAACTGCGGAAGGGCGCAATCTGTATAGGCCGTTTATGGGAGTAATGTATTCGAAACCGGCTGTTTCATTCCATCGAAACAAACCTCCATCCGTAATTCCCCAAACATTTCCATCGTTATCATATACCATATCATTGACGGAAATTAAGGATGTCGTGGCCGTCCATGATCCAATATCCTGAGCCTGTAGATTGGCGTTAGAATAAATAAGGATGGTCAAAAGTGAGATTAAAAAGGCTTTTAGCATCTGCAAGAACTAAGATTTTAAAAATGATGGAATAAGATAGCTATTTACTTTCAACCCCTGAAATAGTTGTGATTATTTTATCAATAACATTTTTCGCGTTTGAGCTACACCACCGGCTTCAAGTAAATAAATATATAATCCGCTTGATAAATGGGAAGCATCAAACATGATGTGATGCTCTCCAGCTATAAAGAAGCGATCTTCAAGCACTGCAACACGTCTTCCTTGTAAAGTAAATACTGAAACCTTAGCATGCATAGGTTCCTCAAGGAGGAATCGGATTGTTGTAGTTGGATTAAATGGATTTGGGTAGTTTTGCATCAAAACAACACGTTGAGGTAGCTCTTCAGGGTTATCAATTTCAGAAGCTTTGATACCCTCGACAAGAATATCGGCAATACACATTTGGGAGCGTGCTCCGCTATTTTCATCAAAAGTGACTCCTGTGTGATAATAACGCCACAAAAGCTGAACATAGGGTTTGCCGCCAAGGAATGATGGAAGCCGAACCGGGCCTATGGTTTCGGAGTGTCCTTCGGTTTCGTTTCTTTGATATTCAACAGGTGAGCCATCAGGGTTCAGGACATCCATAAAGGGACCTTCGTCACCCACTCTGTATTGTAATCTGAGGTGATACTCTCTGGAGTTTGGAGTTTTCGTCCAGCCGGTGAAAGAAACGTACAGCTCATCAATATCACGGGTTTCAAGGCCTAATAACGCCCCACCAAGTCTTATTCCCGGGAAACCCGGGTTGCCTGTTTCATTGCCGGTATTGATGAAACAAAAACCCATTTCATCTTCACCGTTAATGCGGGTACGACTTTCCAAATTGTACGCTCCGGAGGTAAATCCGGCAATTCCGGCATCAAGCCCGGGTTCCATTTCATCCATGAAAACGAATGCCATATTACTTGGGAAAGAACCCGGTTCTTCATTTGGGCTCCAGAAATCAAATAAAAACTGCTCATCTTCATTTACAGTGAATGCTTTCGGAAGAGCATTGTCAAAGGCATTTTCTATTTCCTGAAGGTGAATTACAACCTGCATGTTTTCTTCAGGGATTATCTGAAATGTGGACTCCGCTATGAATTCCCCATTTACAGAGAAAATCACCTCAAAACCCGGCCATGCAAGTGCTGTGAGAGTAAACGGAAGGCCTTTGAAATGGCGAAACACGGAACTCTGCTGCGATTTAAGAGCATTTAAATCTGAAAATTCTTCTGCAAGAAACTTCGTATTTAATATTAAATCTTGTAGTCCAATACCTTCAACTATTAATTCAATCTCCAGAATTTCATCTAGATTAAAAAACTCCTGAAGCTGTTCCCATTTAATATCAGGGCGGATGTCAGCAAATTGATTGAGGATTTCAATATTACTGTACCAATCTGATTTTACTAAAGGATACTGCCACCGGTCAATATGGTGATCCATTATTGGTTCAATAACCTGAGCTAGCTCTTGAATGGTTTGCTTCATTCGGTCTGCAACAAACCTTGTATTAAGCAGGTCGGAGAATCGGGTAATGAAGTATTGCCTGTATTCCTCGTTTTGGAGAAGGGACCTAAAGATGATAGTTGACCAAAACGGTGACGTATGAATTTCGGGGTCATCAGATGTCAGGTACTCCATCATATTAAATTCTGCGCGGGATGCATCGCTATACATACCAAATCCAAAATCGGTATCAAACAACAACCATCTCCACCTGCCGTCTTTCTTCGGATTTTGATCATCAGCCGGGCCACTGTATCTCCAGTAATCTATATTATTATGCGGCCAGTCGGTGTTTGTAACAAAAATATTCAGGATGAAATAGTCGGTGAAGTTCTCTATATCCATCAATGAAGAAACTTCTGCATAGTTTTCCGGAAGTGATAAATCGTTATGCTCGATGAAATCTAGCATCATGTTGTAATGTTCGGATGAGCCTTCCTCTACTTCCCTCCAACCTGTCAAATAATCAAGATACTCTTCTTCAATGCCATACATACGATAGAGATAATGCTTATCATAGCGCTCCCTTATGTTTTGGATACCCCAAAATTCACCATTAAGATAAACAACCGATGGCCTGTATTCCTGAGTATCAACATTCAATCCTCTAATCAAACTTTGCATAAAGGCATCTCTGAACATCACTCCATTAGCATGAAAATCATTACCTGAATTCCTAAGAATCAATCGCTTATACTGATTATGCGCGTAATCATTAAATACCGGGTAGTTAATAAATTCACTTCCATACGAGTTTCTGGCGTATAATCTTAAAGACTTCAATGGAAATGACCTTGTAAATCCGCCGTGTATTCTTACACCCAAATTTTGCTGAAACCTTCTTTCACCATCTTCAAACCATTCAAAAGAAGCAGGGCGCTCCCATTCCCGGCCTCTTTGAAAATAATTTCCGGTTAAGAGTTCACCTTCTTCATGGAAAATTCCGGGAACATAAATACCGGTTTCATCACTGAAAAGGTTATCCGGATGTGTTGTAATTGAAAGGGTTGGAACAGAGAACATTGTATTCCCAACAAAAAACGTACCTGTAAGAATATTTGATGCCAAATAGTTATCTTTTACAGCAACTGCTCGAATTATTGTTGCTTTTTCAACCAATCCTTGTGGCTCCCTCCAGTCACTTTGAGTGGCTGTCGGTATCATCGAGTGCACATTTGGTTCGTTGTTCCGATTTTTAATTTCGATGGGCGCTGAATAAACGAATGAATTTTCATCCGGTTCGGTGCCATCGAGGGTATAAAAAATAGTTACATTTGGATCGGTATGAGAAATCTCAAGGAAAAAATTAAACGGATAAAAGCCCGGTGCTGTCGAAAAACTAGGTGTCTCAAGTTGTTCCCCTGTGCTACCGTTTGTATTGGGAGAACCCGGCGTTGGGGTATCAAAGAAAAAAAGTGCGTCAGCTCCATCAGGAAATCGACCATAAGAAATGTCGCGCGGAATTGGAATGGGTGGAATTTCATCCATACGAACACCATTAGGAGCCGTCAGTAAAATTTCTTCTCCTGAGGCACTTATCGCAAAATTAGTGTGAAGTTCACCATTTGGGTTCGTCCGATTTTTATTAGATGCCCATACCATCAAAAACTCACCGGTTTGTATGGTAACATCCGGGAAAACCCATCGAAAAGGACGCGCATAATCGTCGCTGAGTCCGAATCCGGATAAGTTTACAGGCTCATTTGAGTAGTTAAACAATTCAATCCAGTCTTCAAAATCACCATCTTCATCGGCTATAGTTGTTCCATTTGAAGCCATTATCTCATTGATGGCAATTTGTGCCTGTGAGTTGACCGAAAGTGCTAAAAGTAGCACTATGAATAAAACTATTTTTTTCATAAAGAGTAAATCCTTAATCACTTACAAAGTATAAACTTACGACGGAAGGATATGTTCCATCATCCCATCGAAATATTTTTGATGGTTGAACCATGGATTAATAATTGCTTAGGGCTGAAAGAAAGCGGTTAAATTCTATCTCGTATGAGCATCAAGATGGCTGATTGTGGTACGATGAGATAGGTTTCCTTTTCAAATTGAATCTCGTACGCATGATCTTGAAGGAAGATGGCTAAATCACCTTCCTGACATTGAAGTGGTATGTACTTTACTTTTTCTGATTGTTGTTTCCAGGGTTCGTCACTTTCCAGCCCTGTAGCCGTTGCATATCCCGGTCCTGTTTTTATGATGTATCCGCTTTGAATCTTATCCTTTTTATGGACTCCGGGTGGCAAAAACAACCCTGACTCCGTTCGGCTGTCAAGTTCACGTGGTTTGATAAGTACTTTATCACCAACGACCACAAACTTTTCAGTAACATTCAGATACGATTGCATCATAAGTGAAACGGTATAATTTGATTTTGATAAATCTTTTTGGTTAATAATTTCATTTATATTTTCCTGGAAACATTCGTTAATATACGGAATTTTCAACTGAGGTAGTTTGAAGTCTTTTTAATTTTGAACTCAGTTTTTTAGTAATCCAACCGCCACCTTATATCGACCCCTGTTCTATAATCATCGCTTCCGGTGAAGATGAGTTCAAGATTTCTGCGGAGCAAATATTCTATGATCACTTTACTCGTAGGATCTGAGCTTAATTCCTGCAAGAGTGCAACAAATAGCCTATCCCCAAAATATTTACCTGCTTTGATTGTTGTGCCTGAGTTGTCGCCTGAGTTGTCAATTTCGAGGACATCTATCCCTAAACGATCGGCTGCGAGTGATTCAAGTCGTTCAATCAATAAATCGAGCGCAGCATCGGCAACCACATTTCCGGCACTTGCCCCACCGGAAACCCCTTGCTGCCAGCCTGAAAGTGCGTTGAAAGGCCGCCCAAATATGATATAACTAATGGTATCCTGTAACTCCATTTCAGGTTCACTTTCATAAGCGAATATCGGATTTTCGACATCTCCGGTTATGACATACCAAATTGTAATATCATCTTCTCTTCGTAATTCGTACTTCAACCTTATGGAAAGCTCAGGATTAGTAGCCGGGCCGCTGAATAGGATTTGTCCTTCATCCAACACAAACCTACGCCCAAGCTGATTGGCATACCCTCTGATAGCGCCCATGTCCCCAAACAACTCAAGTTCACCTCCCGGTTCTTTTACGGCATCAATGGCACCTTGAAGTTCGAGATTTAATTCCGGACGATTACGGTTTCTAAGGAAAAATCGCCCATCAGCACGTACAGACATTTCGAGTTCTAATCTGTCATAAAATATCTGAGGAAGGTTACTTACTTCGTCATCTTCTTCAAGAACAACCACTTCTACCGGGCTTTCTCCAAAATTATCAAGATAGACAAAGCCTCTATCCAAAAGAATTTCCCCTGTTAATCGCGGACGCTCAGGAGTTCCGGTAAAGGCTCCATTCAAGCCAATCAAAATTTCCATATCTCGTGTGTGAGAAATCCTGAAACGGTTCGCACGGGTCTGAATATCAAAACGCTCCGGTCGGAATCCATCAAGCTGAACAGTACCATTCACCCGAATATCTCCTACACTTTCTGCATACAATTGCGTTAATTCAAAAACATTTGGTCTTAACTCAGCTTGCATCCTAATATTTCGTAGGGTGATGTTATTCTCAACCAAAAATACCTGAGCGTCGGTGATATTCAGGTTTCCACTAATTTCAGGTTGTTGAATATTTCCCCGAATTTGAATAGATGAGGAGGTTCTTCCTCTCAAATTTCGAGCTATATCACGATCTATGAATACGTTAAGAGCTGCTAAATCAAATTGGTTTACGTTTACATCACACACCAAATCGCCTTCGAGGGCATCTTCAGCGATACTAAACGTGCGCCAATCCATCAAAAAAGGTAGGCTTCCAACAGCTGTAAATGCTTGTTGACCTAATGAGTGCATCATTGAATTTAGATGCAAGCGTTCATCATCATGATTGTATTTCAAGCCGAATACGAGCGAATCAATCGGAACACCGGAGAGATTTCCATCCTTAAAAAGCATCGAAAAATCAAAATCCGGCCGCCCTGCTGTACCTTGCAAGGTCATATCAGCCTGTATAACCCCTGAAATATTTTCGAAACCAAGCCATTCAAGTAAAGCTTCATAATCCATTAAAGTTTGAGGGGTTAATCTCAAAAAACCGGATAGAGATCGTTCAAAGAAGCTATCGTCAAGCGTTAGAGGACTTGCCGCGACAAAAGGCAGGTTGAATCTAGACTCTAAGATTTTTTGTCGATTTCTGATGATTTCTAATTCAGATTCCAACCGTTCTTCATCTATTGCGATAGCAAGCTTTAATGCATCCATGTCAATACCGCCATATAAAAGTGAATCAACATTCAACACAGAGTTCAAACGAAGTGTACCATCGGCGCTTAATGATAGGTCTGCAAATAAATCAAAAAAACCGGATATTTGTGAGGATTTCAAAATACTCCGCTCTAGTGCTGAAAGATTCAATGCGTTGGAGTCCATAAACAAATGAATATCTCCGACCTCATTCCTGCTGAAATTCAAATTTATTTCTGCAATTCCCGAAGATTCCATTCGGAGGGTATCCATTGAAACCGCATCCCCTTTAAGGAATAAACTAAAGGGCTCTGTTAGAAATAAATCAAACTCCGGGTCGCGCAGATATAAATCGGTTGTTCGCAGATGAAAATCGCCATCTTCTAAGGTGAATTCTGACTCATGTGTTAGCGTGTCTTCATCTCCTAATACAATGAGTACTGTGTTCCCTGTAATGCGCTCATCAAGAATTGCAAAAACATCAAAAGAAATGTTTTTTAATTCCAACTCGCCATAACCCGGTTCGTTTAAGGTTATTTTTAGCTGCGCTTGCGTGACCTCATTAAATGCTAAATCCAAACTACCATCCATTTTTTGGATGTGTAGCTCATCAAATATCAGATTACTGAAATTTAAACGGTTATTGAATCGAAGTTGCTGATCATCATACCTCATCTCACCGGTGATAATTCCAGAAACGGATAAACTATCTACATTTAGGAGTGTGGCAAATGCCTCCATATTCTTCAATTCAATCGTATAGTCCAGATTGTTTTTAGGATCTGAAAAGTCACCTAAACGTTGAAATGCGTTAAGGTTAGCATCCACAAAACGACTTCTAAATATCCCCTCGCGGACGTTTAAGAAGCCTTGTTCTATTTGAGCTTGAAATAATGCTTCATCAATTCGTTGACCTAAGAATAGGGATGGAAGTACTTCCGCATTGAATTGAGCATTCATTGTTTCAGGATCAACCCCTGACCCACTGCCATCAAACGTAACGTTTAATCTGCTATCGATGCCCTCCAGATTGGCTATTTGTTCTAGATTGATTGCATTTAAAGCCGCTTCAAAACTCCATTCCGGCATATTTTTATTCCATTGCCGAATATTTAAATTAGCTGTTATTTCATTTTGGAGTTTTCCTAGGTTAACATCCGCTTTAAGTTGTGAGGCATCAATAGTGCTATTCAACGTTAGTTGCTCTAAAGTGTAGCCATTAAAGTCTGGATTATTCATGCGTAATTGTGCAAACCAAGGCTTCAAGCCGGGTTCAATCCCTAAACCGGAAATGGTAACTACTCCGGAAAGTTTGCTTTCAAGTTCTGAGTTATCAGCGAAGTACGCCGCATTAAGTTGATTAAACTGCAAGCGTCCATTCCAATCTAACTCGTGAGAATCTTTTGTGATATCGGCAATACTTCCGCTAAAGCGTATATCTTGTCCGGGGAAGAATACGTCAATCCCTAAATCAGCTTTGCGGTTTTTAAGGATAATCTTTCCTTCAATTTTTTGTGATTGGATATGATCCCAATACACATGCTCTGCTACCAAACTCCCATAAATATCCGCATCAAAAGGATTGGATAGGGGTACTTCGCCATCTAAACTAAAACGTATTTGACCTAAAGTAAGATGTGGGCTGATTTCTTCTAACTGTGGAAATGCTTTAGGATTAAAATGCTTTACCGAAATATCTAAGGAAGTTAAAAGTGGCTCCGGCTCAATCGAGAAGCGTACATCAGTAGTAAGGTGAATAGTGTTTTCGGCAATTAAATCAAGGGAAAGATGGGTATTTGATAAAAACCCTTGCGTTGTCATTGTAAGAGTTGCTTTTTCAAATTCAGGGAGTTCATCCAAATACGCACTTATATCTTTTCTATTGAGTGGATCTAATCCCAAGCTCAGATATAAGGAGTCCGTTTTACTATTAAAAAAAGCATTCGATTGTAATAGGGTACGACCGGTATCTACCAAAAGGTCTTCAAGTGTAATTTTCCCTTGATTAAGATTTGCCTTTGTGCGTATAGAAATCGGTTCAGGTAATCTTCCTTCCAATACCTCAAAAGACAGCATAGATAAAGAGAACGTGGTTTCATCCCCAATTAAAGACGCTGATGATTGCATTTCAATCTGCTGAATTTTTAGAATATCATCCGGAAGAAAACCGGCAATAATGGATATATTTCCTCCGCTAAGCCCAATTTCTTGAAGTATTATATTAAAAGGTAGCGTGCCCTCAGTTTCCGTTTCTTCTGCCTCAGGGAGTAGCTTTTGTACGTTCCATAGTGAATCGTCCTGCATTTCAAGGAATACATTGGGATTGATAACAGCAAGCTCAGTTATCACTAAATTTCGAGCAAATAATGCCCTGATGTTGTAACTGATTTTGAGGGTATCAATACTCAACACCGGAGCATCATGGGATATATGAATATCTGTGAGGGTAATGTTTTTGAGTAAATCCCCACTTAAACTCCCTATACTCAACGATCCCAAGACATATTCATTCGCCGTTTTTTCGATGGTTGATCGAACCCATTCTTGCACCATACTGCTTTTAAGTGATAATCTTAATGATATCACAATCAACAGGATAACGGCTAAAGTTATCCAAGGCCAGCGTCTTCTTGGTTTTCTATGTGTTGTTTGGGTTTCCAATACTAGAAGGTTTGTCCGATACTAAAGTGAATATTCCAACGATTCACACCTCCATAACGCACTCCCTCGAAAATATTTAAATCACTGTCTCGAGGGTTGAGTTTGTAACCAAAATCAATACGTATGGGGCCGATTGGGGATAAATAACGAAATCCACCACCGGCAGCGTATTGATAATCAGCCGGATTAAAATCCTGATAATCGAGCCATACTTGTCCACCATCTAAAAAAGCAACGAACATTAATCCATTTTCAAAGAGAGGAAGGTCTTGCCGGAGTTCAACATTAAACATGCTTAGTGCGCGTCCCCCTACAGGTACGAAATCACGGAAATTGCCCTGTTCGTCTAAAATTGCGCGCTTAGGACCAAGCTGCGATCGCGACCAACCCCGAACAGAGTTGGTACCCCCCGCATAAAATCGAATGTTAGCCGGAGTTGAAAAAGGCTGATTAGAGAATAAAAAACCATTATCCAACCTCAGGGCAAGTTGGGTGCTACTGCTTACATCAATAAACCTTCGGACATCAAGCACAAGCTTATTGTAAGCGATTGTTCCGGTATTCAAAAAGCCGGAAAACTCAATATATGGCCGAAATGCCCAGCCTCTTCCTCTCGATGGAGTTGACTCATTATACAAGGCCGATAGTGTTAGTGATGAAATATTATAGATTACCGTGCTATCTCTTACGACTACATTTAAATCTTTTTGAAAGATTTTATTTTGACTCCATTCATAACCCAGGTTTGCTACAAAATACTCATTATGATAATAGCCCAAGTTCGATCGAATCCCCCCGGAATTTAAAAGAAAGTTTTTTTCGTCAAGTCTGAGGATGAAGGGAGAAATGTTGAAATTGCTTCGAGGCGTGAATAATCCGGGCATCAGATAATCAAGACCGGCTCGTTGTTCAATGAACGAACCACGTGCGGAAACTGAGAATCGATGTCCATTTCCGAAGGGATTACGGTGCGTCCATGAAACACGACCTCTTATGATTTCTTCATCACCTAAACCTGCTTGAATCTGAATAGAACGTAGTGGAAATTCTCGAACTCGAATACGGACATCCACGGAATCACTTACTGGCTGCTCGGGTAGGTTAACCGTCACAAATCGAAACAAGGGATGTCTGAAGAGTAACTGCTGTCCTCTGCGAAGTTTGTTTCTACTGAACTGATCTCCGGTTCTTATATCAGACTGATATTCAACTAAAGATGGAGGAACGGTTTCGGCTCCTTCTACTAAAATGGTATTGAACCAAGCCACTGGGCCAGGTTCTATGGTAATATGAACATCTGCTTTTCTGGCAAGTGTATCAATAACAGCATCGGCTTCGACGCGAACGAAAGCATGTCCGCGGTTTTGAAGCCGACGGCGAAGTTGCGCCTCCATGTCGCCATGCTTGATGAGTTCATAGCGGTTTCCTTTTAAGAAGGGATTTCGTATTCCAGTATTCGCCCTCCTAAACGTTCGGCTCTCCCGAATTTCCTGCTCCATTTTAGGATCATCGGTAATAAAGGAATAATCCAATGATCTTACTTTTACAGGCTCCCCTTCGGAGATGTTAAAGGTAACTATTTGGTGATGACTTCTTTTCCCTTCCTCAATCTGATAGGTTATTTGGGTTTCGTAAAAGCCTCTTCTCTCGTAGAATCGTTGCATCCTAATGACATCTCGTCGGATTTCTTGTTCGGATAAATCAAATTCATCCGGTTTCCAAAATTGCATTCTTCGGATAACCCCAGGTTGTTTGGTGGCAATAATTTCACGTAAAACAACATTCGAAAATGCTCTATTGCCTATGATACGAACTCTTCGTACTTGAGGGCGTCTTGGCTCATCATCATTTAGAATGAAATCGTCAAGAAAAAGCTCCTCATCAAATGCTTCTTCAGATACATTGCTATAGTCTATTTCAGTGGCTAAAGTAGCATTGGTTAGCGTTAAGAAAAGAATAAAAATGAATGTCAACAATGTATTGAATCTTGAATTAACTAATAGCCCGGCAGTGAGTGTTACGCAGATGAGTATATATTTTTTTTGAAAAACTAATCTAACTCTAAAAATAAGGCATTACATGGTGAATTGAAAATGGGCGGGTTATGGCAAATTCAATTCCTCAAGACTGCCTTACCGCCTAACCGGCTCGGCGGTGAGTTCGCCGCCGCGGACGGTAGCGCCAATTACAATACCTGCACTAATAACCACAAAATTCTTGAATATATACTGCCCTTCAATTGTTAAAGCATAAGGAAAGTGCGTGAAAACAAGCTCCGGAAATAAGAAAATAGGCGACATTGTTCCCATCATCTGAAATACTAGTAAGAAAATAGTGAGGCGCATAAATTTCCCAAGAAGAAGTAATATCCCTATTAGTACTTCAAGCAAAGCAAGCAGGAAAAGGGAAACTCCCAAAGGAATCAGTCCAAACGTAAGCAATTCAATGGTAGAAGTCGCCAATTCCTGAGCCGGACTCAATCCGGGAAAAAATTTAAGTGCTCCAAACCAGACAAAAATGAACCCGATACTCCAACGCAGGAGCCGAATACCAACTTTTGCCATTCCTTTGGTAATAAGCGTATCGATGAAAGAAAATAATTGCATATAGAAACTATGGGGTTAGTTAACAAATTTAATCTAAATATTGGATTCCCATGCGATTAAAATTTATTACGAAAATAGTTATACAAGCTTGATAAATTAAAGTATTAAGAACAACACCTTACCTTTGTACACCGAGCAATAGCGATACCCACGAAGCGTTAACCGAGACTTGGGTTTGGTGGTTCATAACTCACTTTTCCGATTACATGTCTTTTAAACAGAAAATATAAAGCTTTCGTTGGCTTAGACTCGTGTTTAAGTGATTTATTTAATTGAATTAAGAATCATGATTAATGTTATCACCTCTCTTGCAATATTCAATCATTAATTTTAGTTTCATAGTTATACCATAACGAAACTACTATGTAATGCCAAGTATAACAGTTAAAAATATCCCTGATAAAATTTACAATAAACTGAAGCTACAGGCTGAAGCTCAGCACCGAAGTATGAATAGTGAGATTATCGCATGCTTGGAGCGCTCTGTTCAGCCAAAACGTATTTCACCTGAAGAAATACTTCATCAAGCCCGTACACTTAGAAATAAAGTTAGAGGGAGTTTATCTGCCATAGAGATTCAAGATGCCATTGAACAGGGCAGACCATGATTGTCGTTGATACGAATATCCTTGCCCATTTTTGGTTACCATCAGATCATACTGAGCTTTGTGAGCAGTTATTTCAGTGGGACCCTGAGTGGGTTGCTCCAATTCTTTGGAAAAGCGAATTCAGAAGTGTAATCACACTTTATTTGAGAAAGAATCTTATTAACCTAGCCGAAGCGATTCAAATTACGGGAAAGGCAGAAAACCAAATGAAAGAAAGAGAGTATGATATAAATTCTATTCATGTTTATAGTTTGGTTGACCAATCTAAGTGCTCCTCATACGATTGTGAATTCATCAGTCTTGCTGAAGAACTAGATATCAAGCTGATAACTATGGATAAACAGATTCTTCGTTTATTTCCTGATCGGGCTGCCAGACCTATGGATGTCTTAGCTTAGCTAAAATCTTTCTGATTTTTTTAGCTTTTACCCTTCCATAACAATATTTTCGAAAAGATAATGCATTCCATAGTCGTAGCGTAGCCCAAATTCTATCTGATTTTTGACTCATTATTCGCTATATTTAGAATCTGTTCGGGATGTAGCGCAGCTCGGTAGCGCACACGCCTGGGGGGCGTGGGGTCGCAGGTTCAAATCCTGTCATCCCGACAAAAAAACAAAGGCTAACTCAATAAACATAGTTGAGTTAGCCTTTTTCATTTCTAAAGTATCTATTTAACCCGGCAACTTACTTTATCAATGTCATACGCTTTGATTGAGTAAATCCTGGGGTCACTAAACGATATAAATACACCCCACTAGAGATATTTCTCCCTGAAAAGGTTATGCTATGGGTACCAACATCCATCGTATCATTGGCCAAAACAGCAATTAGTTGACCGGTTATGCTATATACCTCTAAACGAACGTGGGTAGGTTCCGGTAATGAAAATCGTATTTGAGTTGTAGGATTAAACGGATTGGGATAGTTTTGATATAAAGAAAAAGTAGTTGGAAGTTCATCAGGATTGATGGAGGTACTAGAACATGTTCCCCATACAGGTTTGTTTTCAGCAGTTAAGGGAGACCCTGTAGAAAAGTTATCAGGTTCTGTAGGTATATTTGTTACGCACCACTGATTAATGGGTAGGTTAAATCGGGATCTCCAAAACATCTCTGACATATTTGTAACTGAACTCACATCCCAATCTCCAATAGGTTTATTGAATATAGAACTCCAAAACATCCCACTCATATCCGTAACTGAACTGACATCCCAATTTCCGATGGGTCTATTGAATGGAGTATTCCAAAACATCCCACTCATATTCGTTACGGAACTCACATCCCAATTTGCGATTCCATTATCGAATGGGGAACTACGAAACATAAAACTCATATTCGTTACGGAACTCACATCCCAATTCCCAATGGGTTGGTTGAAAGGGGAAATATAAAACATCCAACTCATATTCGTTACAGAACTCACGTCCCAATCACCAATTGGTTGGTCAAATGGAGAGCTCCGAAACATCCCACCCATATCCGTAACGGAACTCACATCCCAATCTCCAATAGGTTGGTCGAATGGGGAACTACGAAACATCAAACTCATATTCGTTACGGAACTCACATCCCAATCTCCGATGGGTTGGTTGAATTTGGAATTCCAAAACATCCCACTCATATTCGTTACGGAACTCACATCCCAATCTTCGATGGGTTCGTTGAATGGATTTGGAGTATTTAGTGTATTTGGATTACCCATAAACATCCTACTCATATCCGTAACTGAACTTACATCCCAATCTCCAATAGGTTGGTTAAATTGGGATTCACGAAACATACTTCCCATATTCGTAACCGAACTTACATCCCAAATTCCGATGGGTTGATTGAATGGGGATTCACGAAACATATTTTCCATATTCGTGACCGAACTCACATCCCAGCCGGTTATATCGCCATTTACAGATCTATTACGGAACATGTCACTCATATCTGTAACATTACTCACACACATTAATCTCATATCAACTCCTTCATTCCTTCGCTGAATAAGTAGGTTTCTATCTACTACTTCAAAGGTTTCAACAAGAATTGTTTGAGTTGTTCCAATGGGGATATCTAAACATCTTAGGGTTCCGTCGCCCTCAATAGTAATTTGAGAATATGCAGATGAAGAAATCAGCAGAAGAATAAAAAAAGAGTAGAGACTTTTCATAATTCAGCATATTACGTGAAGGATATGTAAATAATATACGCAAATCTGCGCACACAATCATAAACAATTTATGATTATTCATCAGAATTTGTTGGATGTAAATCTAACCTAATCCCACATTGAACACTGATTGCTTTTTATTTTTCCTCGAGTTGTGATGCTCTTACCTTTTCAATCATAACAGATAATTCCAGTACATTTTCACACGTCAAAATCAAAGGATTTTTTCGATTTGATACGACCAATTCTATGATGCCTCCTTCAGCATCTACTATAGTATCAAGAATCGTATTAAGACGTATTTCCCTGCTTCCTTTCTCGAGAATCAGCAATCTACAGTCGGTTAAGTAACCGATTCCTTCCATGTCTATTTCATATCCTGTTTCTTTGTATTGCACTTTATCCTGTTGAAATCGCCTTTTTTTACTCGCTCATTGAGAATTCGAATTATATTAAATACAGCGTACGCCTTTTCGCCTCTAAGTAGTGGAAAATTAACCTTAATCTCTGAAAGTGGTGATTCTAAAAGAATCCTTAATTGTTTGAATTGCTCTAATTTCTTCAATTCATCTGGGATATCCTCTTTTTGCAAACCGCAAATTGAAACGGCCTCAAAGAAAGCATTTTCTTCTTCATGTGTTAACATTCCGTCTTCGATTAACTCATCCAAAATATTTCCTAAAATACTCCTTCTGATTTGAATCTGTTTAGATTTATCAATAGGATACCCCCTTTCAAGTGAATATAACGTCTTAGCGGTATCAAGTGCCTCGTTATTAAATGCCATTTCGGTAGCTTGAGCATGTAGTAGCTCAGAAAAATAACTTCCGAATTTCCATGTTAGAATTTTACGGATTTCGGGATGATGCGGGTCGGGTAGTGCACTTTCCTGTTCCAGGACATTCATCATTTCATCTACCTTTGCTATTGTAAGCCGCAATCTTCTTTTACTCGTGCTGCGGATTATCATAGAAGCTGCTATCATTCCAAGAGCAAGAATGAAAACATAGAACGTATAAAATAACGATACGACAAGTGCAATTACTCCCATAATCATCATAGCATTTGCACTATCTGATTTTGCTGACGGGTGGATTATCTGATACGGCGAAACTTCAACCGATTTTTTTTGTGAGAATGTTACCCCTGTATCACTAAATAAATGAACCGTATCTACAAAAGTGCTATAATTTTCATTTGGGGATGTCTGCTTCGGCAGGTTTTTTCTGTAATATAGACCATGTCGCCCTCCATGAACGTATGTTCCTCTTGAGTTCACCCCAATACGGGCACCGGTTATCCCAAAGGACAATCCTAGTCCACTTTTGGAAAGATTAAGTCGCACCGGACCTTTTTTAAAAGCTTTTCTTAAATAAAATGGCATAAACAGCTATATCTCTTTTTAATCCGCGAAAAGTCACGAAATAATGAATCCTTATTGTGATTACAATAAATTATAGTATATATTTGAGTACATTCCGAATACTATTCGCTATATATTTAGTCTATTCTGTCGTAAAATATTATTATGAAAAATGAGGTCTTAATTATTGATGATGATCAAATCGTATTATTATTACACCGTTTGAAAGTTGTCAAAAGTGGAATCCATCCTACTCCGGAGTGCTTTGAAACGGCTAAAGATGCACTCAACTACATGAAGTCAACCATGCAAGATAAAATAAACTTCCTTCTCTTATTAGACATAAATATGTATGATATGGATGGATGGGAAATGATGGAAGAAATCTCAAAAATGAATTTACAAGGAGAAATCTTTGTGATATTAGTTACTTCTTCCATTGATTATAAAGACAAAAACAAAGCTCTGAATTATCCGCTGGTAATCGATTATATTGAAAAGCCTCTAACTGATACTGATATAGCTAAAATTAAAGAAAACGGGCAGTTAAAAGAATTCCTGAAGCTAGTCAGTTGATATAAAAAACAGCATTTGTCTTCAAGTTCTTCAACTTTAAGACAATATAACTCTGTGTTTACCCTCTGAGTCCTCCTATATTCAAATTGACTTTTCGGAGCGAGTTTAAGTTTATATAGTCAATTCGTTATTTCGAATCGCATTTCTCACATCCTAGCGATCTTTAATTCAAAGTAAACAGGCAATTTGGTGAGCAAAAGTATGGACTGAATCTTTCCTTAAACTAAATCAGCCGGCATCTTGATAGAAACCGGCTAATAAAAAACGGAATAGAACTTACTTCTTGCGGTTACGCAATTTGTTTAGCGCGTAAGCACCGCCAGCAGCTGCAAGTAGTGTTAACCCTCCGTCAATAGGCGCTTGTGGTGGTGGTCCAGGGAACATTGGTGGCTGAGCCATTACCAACTCTGGCATTATTACCGCAATTGCCAATAATAGTATAAATGTGATAGCGTATTTCATGATTGAATGTATTTTGTGTTGTTCTAAATATACAAACTTTGGTTAGGTTTCAAAAGCAGGAATGCATTTTTTTTGCACTCCTGCTAAATTATTCAAACCAATTTATTTTACTAGAGTCATTTTCTTGGTTAGTACTTGTGTTCCCACTTGTAAGCGGTATAGATATACACCACTCGCAAGGTTAGACGCATCAAATGTTACGGTGTGTGTACCGGCAGTTTGAGCTGCATTTACTAATGTTGCTACACGCTGACCTTGAATGTTGAATACCTCAAGACGTACTTCCGCACTTGCAGGTAAGTCGTAGCTAATCTGCGTGGTTGGGTTGAACGGATTCGGGTAGTTTTGATTCAAGGCAACAAACTGAGGAAGCTCATGTGTCGGAACACTTGTAGTTGCTGTACTTGCAATCACTACGAAGCGTGGGGAATCTTCATTCTTAATAACGGCACCCGGATTGCGTGGCAGATTTTGTTCATTCAGAGCAACCGCAGCATTCGCTTCAAACTCGAAGGTGTATTCCAAATCCGGAGTTATTTGAACACTTGTGCCTGTCCATGTATCAACAAGTTGAAGATTCCAGTCAGAAACGACATCGAAACTGCTCACTGTGAAGCTGAACTGCCCTGATTCTGTAGTTTCAAGGAAAAGTGGGAATT
>Ga0213835_100541_pt1 | contig 33910 bp, 35 predicted proteins | sample SWPATP01_FD_160576 | JGI IMG/M metagenome (GOLD analysis project Ga0213835, IMG submission 160576) | Coastal seawater microbial communities from Marineland, Florida, United States - SWPA TP0 #1 | ecosystem: Environmental > Aquatic > Marine > Coastal | place: USA: Florida | collected 2016-08-05
TTGTGAGGTAAACGAAATAGAATGGATGATAAGGAGTCAGGGTGAGCGGAGCAGTGGGCTGGGATGTTAACTAAGGGGTTGGGTGGTTGCCCACTGCGTCCATTCGACTTCGCTACGCTCCGCTCAGGACAAGCTCGAATCCCCTGCTTGTATAACCCAGAACGTTTATGTGCCCTATCCACCGCTGCTTCGAGTACATGCCGGATTATCTTGGATGCCCTTTGCTCATCACGAGGCCGGCATTCCGCTCACCATGACGAGGTAGGTTTGGTTTGTGAGGTAAACGAAATAGAATGGATGATAAGGAGTCAGGGTGAGCGGAGCAGTGGGTTGGGATGTCAAATTAGAATTATGATGCATGTCCACTGCATAGTCGAATCCCCTGCTTGTATAACCCAGAACGTTTATGAGCCCTATCCACCGCTGCTTCGACTACATGCCGGACTGAATGGGATGCCCTTAGCGCATTAGAAACCCGGCATTCCGCTCGACCTGTCCCGACCCTTCGGGAGCATGACGATTTAAATACAAATGTTATATTATATATAAACAAGTATTTAAGAATAAAACAACCTGCAACCCGAAACGCGGAACAGGTTTTCCGGGATGACGGGTTTAGAGAAGGGATATTGTAGTAAAACGCCGGTTTATATGATGCACTCTGAAAAATAGCCCTGAAGGGGCGTTGCATTGACTAGCGTGGGGCAACGTCCTACGCGGATGATGATGCGGCAAGGAGCGCATCGAAGCCTCATCAAACAACCCTTCGACTACATGCCGGATTAACTTGGTTGCCCTTAGCGCATCACGACCCCGGCATTCCGCTCGACCTGTCCCGACACTTCGGGAGGGTGACGAGTAGGATTTGAGATTTTATAATAAATATAAACAACAATTTAAACGAAAACCCGCAACTCGCAACATGAAACCCGTAACTCGAAACAACTTTTCCGAGATGACTTTCCTAAAGGGCTAAAACCCTGTCATACCCCTCAAATGTATTAAGCGTAAGCGCAGATATTAAATTCTCAGCATGACGATTTAAACACAAATGTTATATTATATATAAACAAACATTTAAGAATAAAATAACCTGCAACGCGAACCCCGGAACCCGCAACAGATTTACCTGGAGTACTCATTACGAAGCTAAGACTCTGTCATACTCCTCAAACAAAAACTTTGAGCTTTCAGCTTTCAGCCTTGAGCTTTTAGCTCACTCTACCCTCAATTAGTCCCTATATCTGACAAAATTTCCTTATATTTATAGATTATATCGTTTTCATCTTCACTAAATTGTTAATTGCCTTGAATTCAAAATCGTTTTTTATTGAGACCTATGGATGTCAGATGAATTTTGCTGACTCAGAAATCGTGAATGCCATCATGAGCGAGAAAGGGTTACGTGAATCAAATAGTGCCGAAGAGGCTGACATCATCTTTATAAATACGTGTTCCATCAGAGATAATGCCGAGCGCAAGGTTTGGGATAGGCTAAAATATTTCAAATCCCTGAAAAGAAAACAACAAAGTGATAAAATTGTTGGTGTGTTAGGATGCATGGCTGAGCGCGTGCGAGAAAACTTCCTCGATAAACAGAAATTAGTCGATTTAGTCGTTGGTCCGGATGCCTACCGTGATATTCCGAGACTTCTTGAAGAAGTTGAAGATGGTCGTAAAGCCGTAAATGTTCTGCTGTCTTTAGAGGAAACCTACGCCGATATTGCTCCGGTGCGCATGACCGGAAATGGTGTTAGTGCTTTTGTCTCCATTATGCGTGGATGCGATAATATGTGTTCGTTTTGCGTGGTACCTTTCACGCGCGGACGCGAGCGTAGTCGTTCAGCGGATAGCATCATCGAAGAATTGACCATGATTAGCGATAATGGCTATAAGGAAGTCACCCTTTTGGGTCAAAATGTGAATTCATATAACGACAACGGCACTCGTTTTGCCGAATTGATGTACCGCGCAAGTCAAGTGAATCCTGAAATGAGAATCAGATTCTCGACTTCCCATCCTAAAGATTTCCCGGATGAGTTACTTCATGTAATTCGTGAGCAGCCAAATTTGTGTAATTACATTCACATCCCCGCTCAATCAGGAAGTTCTGATGTGTTAAAACGCATGAGACGTCCCTATACAAGAGAGCAATACTTAGCTCTGATTGAGAATATGAGGAATTTGATTCCCGGAGTGTCGCTTTCAACAGATATTATCACCGGATTTTGTGGGGAAACAGATGAGCAACATCAGGAAACGATGTCATTAATGGCGGAAGTACGCTATGACCTCGCCTACATGTTTGCATACTCGGAGCGTGAAAGAACGTTGGCACAGCGTAAGTACGAAGATGACATCCCCGAAGAAACAAAGAAAAAACGTTTGTCTGAAATCATTGATCAGCAAATGAGAATTCAGGAAGAAAACAATACGTTAGAAATTGGTAAACGCCATTTGGTCCTTGTAGAAGGCACAAGTAAGCGCAGCGAAACGCAACTAAACGGCAGAACCGATACCAATAAAATGGTCATCTTTGATCAGGTTGATTTCAAACCGGGGGATTATGTGGAAGTCGAAATTACCGGAAACACATCTGCCACACTACATGCAAAACCAATCAGAAAAAGCTCAATACAAGAGTTTTATTCGGTTGAAAGTGCGAATCTTCAGACAGCTCATGCAATTTAATCGGATAACATCCTTTTCCGCTTCTAATTTAGGTTTGATCTACTATGAAGCATAATTTTCATCGTTTATAGAGGAGAACATCAATGACTGACCTCATAAAAAATCTTCAGTCAAAATTCGGACTTGTTGCTGAATCAACGTTGATGCACCAAGTCATTGCAAAAGTTCAACAAGTTGCTCCCACCAAAATTAACGTTCTTTTGAGAGGTGAAAGTGGGGTTGGAAAAGATGTGATGGCGAAAGTCATTCATGGCTTGAGTGAGCGTAAAGACAAGAGATTAGTGATTGTTAACTGTGGTGCCATCCCCGAGGGAATTATAGAAAGTGAGCTTTTTGGTCATGAGAAAGGTTCTTTTACCGGAGCTGAGGAAAAGCGTCAGGGCTACTTCGAAATTGCAGATGGGGGTACCATTTTTCTTGATGAAATTGGTGATACGCCTAAAAATGTACAGGTTAAATTGCTCAGAATTCTCGAAAATGGAGAGTTTTATAGAGTAGGTTCAAGTGAGGTGCGTCGGACAGATGTACGCATCATCACAGCTACAAACCGTGATTTATGGCAAGATGTTGAAGACGGCAAATTCCGTGAAGATTTGTACTATCGTTTAGATACCGTAACGGTGAACATCCCCCCTCTTAGAGAGCGTCCGGAAGATATTATCCCCATTTTCAGAAAGTTCGTTACCGAGTTCGCAGCAAAGTATGACTCTGTATTTCAAGGATTTGCCGATGATGCACGAAATCTACTCACCTCATACCGTTGGCCGGGTAATATTCGTGAGCTTCGTAATGTGGCGGAACAGTTGGTAGTTTTGGAAAAGTCACAATTTGTAACGGCAGATACCCTCAAAAAATACCTCAAAGGCAGACAGCGTGAAGGTGCTGCAGATAATCTTCCGATGGTCTTTACCGGCAGGAAATATAATGAAAGCAAACACGACCCTGAGAATGATCGTGAATTGATGTATCGAGCGTTACTTGAACTCAGAAATGAAATTGGTGACATCAAAAAAATGCTTGGAAGCTTCATTTATTCTACTATGAGTAAAAGTGAAGCCGGAAATGTATTTGGATTGCTGAAATCAGCACATTCAGAGCATGAAGATGCTCCTGAGTATGTTTCTTATGGAAGTGAGATTCCACTTGGGGTAAGCAAACCTTTTAAAAAAGTAGAAAAAGAAATTCAGCATCAAGATTATGTTATCGAAGATCAAAATGATGTAACCCGTTTTTTCAATGAGCGTGAGGAAATCCCTTCTATTGAGGAAGCTGAAAAGTTCCTGATTCAAAAAGCATTGACCAAGTACGATGGGAATCGTCGTAAGGCTGCTGATGCACTCGGAATGAGCGAGCGTACGTTATATCGTAAAATCGATCAATATAATTTAGCATAATGGTATGAAACGAGCCTTTATTTTTCTGAGTTTTCCAATCATTCTTGGCCTACTTCTAGCAGGTTGTTTCAGATATAGCTTCACCGGAGTAGCTATTCCCCCCGATGTGAGAACTATTTACATTCCTTTTTTTCCTGATAATTCAGCAAGCGGATTATCATTTCTTTCAGACGATTTGAATGAAGCTTTGGTTAACCGTTTCGTAAATCAAAGTCGACTTAATCTCATTAATGATGTTGAAGTTGCAGATGCTGTAATTGATGGGCGCATTATTAGTTATAGAAACAGTCCATTTAGTGTAGCGGGCGATCAGCGAGCTACATTAAATAGAGTAGATATTTCTGTACGGGCGTCATTCAAGTATAGCCGTGAGGATAAGCCTGAGTGGGATAAAACATTTAATGGAGTAGCGGAATTTGATCCTACCTTAGATCCTATTGAGGGTGAAAGGAATGCTGTAACACAAGCACTTGAACGTATTGCCCAAAATATGTTTAATGATGCTTTAGGAAGTTGGTAAGTGGTCTTAAAACTAAATTCTACTATCGATTTTTTCTTTGTTTTAAAAACGTTTTTTAACCATCTTTGATCCATGCAATCTACGTTTCCATTTACTTTACCTAAATCTTTAGAAAGTCATCTTGAACTATTCGAGAAAGACAAGGTTAAAGCCATTCATAGCTTGGAACGTCATTTAAAAAGACGTGCTTATGATGCCGTGGGTCATCTTTTATTGGCTTGGTTTTATTTAAGTAATGGAGATCGTCAAACGGCTTTGGAACTTGCAATCAAAGCAAAAACATTCGCTCCGGGATCTCCATTTTTTGAAAATCTACCCTACTATTTTTCGCATCCCAACGGGTTTGATGCTTGGCTTCCTGATACTGCAAATGATTATCACTCGGTTATGCGTCCAACTCCAAGAAAAAATAGACTTCATGTTGATTTGGATGGACTGATTAGCAAGCTATCAGCGATTGAATCAAGTAAAATTGAAGTGAAAGATGATGAGCCAATAAGTCCGGCAAAATCAGTTCAAAATTATGTTGATGAAATTGCAACTGAAACGTTGGCTCGTATTTATGAAGGTCAGAATGAACTTGAAAAAGCGATTCAAGTTTATGAAAAGATTAAACTACGACAACCCGAGCGAAAAGTTTTTTGCGATGATCACATCAATCGCTTAAAAACATTGATTGATGAAAAGAAAAACTAGCGTTTATTCCCTTACAAACGGATTATTCTTCTTTTCGTATCCTATTGTTGTTTCAGGACCATGACCGGGAAGTACTCTGGTAGAATCAGGTAAGACATAAAGATTTTTCTTAATGGATTCAGATAAGAGATTAAAATCGCCTTTGTACAAATCCGTTCGCCCAATACTTCCGTTAAAAAGTACATCTCCGGCTATCACAAATCCATCTTGTTCGGCATAAAGTGATACATGATCTGGCGAATGACCCGGAGTGTGAAGCACTAATAACCTGAATCCAAATTCATTAAAGACTCCATTTTGGGGATAGTCATTCGGGGTGAAGTCAAAAGGACGTGCCGGGACTCCATATAGTGAAGCCTGTGAATAGAAATTTTCCCATAAATATAAATCATTGTTACTTAGATAAACTGGAACATCGTAATGATCGAGTACTCTATGTAACCCATAAATATGATCAATATGGGCATGTGTGAGTAATACGGCTTTGAGCGTTAATTTTAAAGCCTCGAGTCTGTTTTGAAATTGATGAAATTCAGATGCAGAGGCGAATCCAGGATCAACGATTATAGCATTTTCCCCTTCATTGAGTAGATATGTATTCTCTTGAAATGGGTTAACGGTAAAACATTCAACTTTCATGGTTGCTTAAAAAAATAGGGTACATAAAAAAAGGCAGTGCTACGAGAGCAACTGCCTTGAAAAACGATGTACAAGAAAAATCAAGACTTACGACCGTAACGCTTGTTGAATTTATCAACACGACCGGCAGTGGTAATCATTTTAACTTTATCATTGTAGAAAGGATGGTTTTTAGAATCTACCTCTGTACGGTAAATACCATCTTTTGTCTTCATGGTTGAACGTGTAACAATCTCCGAACCGTCACTCATTACAACGGTAAGTTCTTTGTACTCTGGATGTATGCCTTTTTTCATGCTGTTCTTAATCCTTTAAGATTTTAAATTAGAAACCAAAGATAAGGCTAAGTATAAAAAAAGACAAATTATATGTCAGTAAATTCATCCTGCCCTTCCTGAAAGCGCCCAAGACTTCCAAGCATACTCCCAACCATATCAGAATAAGTGGTGTGATTGTCTAAATCATCTTTGCCAAGAACTGAATTTTGATGAAGAGCTTCTAGAACAAACTCCATCATAACGAGTTTCTCTGTCATATTACCCGGTTTAACTGTTTTTATAACCACATTTTCCAAACCAGACACAGATTCAAGTTTTTTAGCGTAATCTATATTTGACATCACATCTGAAACTTCTATGGTATTTCCTTTTGAAAACCATGAAATAAGCGGAGCATAAAGTTCGCTACTTTGTTTTTTGTTTCTTGGATCAGGAAAATATTTTTTGAATACAGTGTTTATTGCTTTACCGATAAGGTGTCTCGCGACATTCATGGCTCCCTCCTGTTCGCCTTCATAAACAAGCTCAAGCTTTCCGGTTAAAGCAGGTACTGTGTGATACACATCACAAAGTCGAACTGTGATAGAATCATCCCCATTTAAACAGGAGCGACGTTCAGCGGAAGAAATGACATGCTCTAAAGCTGTAATAGTTAGTCGGGCAGAAACACCACTTTTTTGATCTACATATTCGGATTTACGCGCTTCAAAAGCAATCTGCTCAATAATTTCTCTAATAAAATAGGGGATTTCTACATCTGAACCATTTCTACGTGACCACGCTTCCTGAGCAGTTATAGCGATACCTGTTTCAATGTCTTTTGGATAATGAGTAATTATTTGCGCATCAATTCTATCTTTAAGTGGAGTAATAATGTTGCCTCGGTTGGTATAATCTTCCGGATTAGCAGAGAAAACAATCATAACATCAAGTGGAATACGAACATTAAACCCCCGTATTTGAATATCGCGCTCCTGCATGATATTTAGCAACGCCACCTGAATACGCGGTTGTAAATCAGGGAGCTCGTTAATAGCAAATAATCCACGATTCGATCTCGGAATCAATCCAAAATTGATTACGTGTTCGTCGGATAGATTTTTTCTTAGAGTTGCGGCTTTAATGGGATCGATATCCCCGATTAGGTCGGCAACGGTTGTGTCGGGTGTGGCTAATTTTTCCGCATACCGATCATTTCGGCTAATCCATTCGATGGGTGTGCTGTCGCCTTCATCAAGTAGTCGCTGTTTCGTAGCAGCTGTTAACGGGTTTAGAGGATCTTCTCTAAGCTCAGAACCGGCGACGATGGGCGTATATTCATCGAGTAATTTGTATAAAGAACGTAATAGTCTTGTTTTTGCCTGACCTCTAAGTCCTAATAAAATCAAATCATGTTTAGATAAAATGGCATGCTCTATTTGTGGGATGACGGTCTTTTCATATCCTTTAATCCCTTCAAATACACTTGTACCGTTTTTTATATGTTTTTTTAGGTTTTCCCGAAGTTCATCTTTCACACTTCTGGAAACGTATCCATGCTTTTTTAAATCGCCTAATGTTTTGATATTGAAGGGGTTTTCCACGAAAAATGAATTAGTGAATGGTTTTTTAGTTCTTTTTATTTAAACCAACGCAAGATTCTAATAATTCACAAAATCGACATCTTTGTTTATTATTCATTAGTTCTTTAGCTTATCTAATCGAAGACGAAGACACACCTGTTCCGCGTTTCGGGTTTCATGTTGCAGGTTTTTCGAGATGACTTATTAAAGCAGTTTGCCAATGAGTAGATCACCTCTGTCATTAGTAGTAGCGTAGCAGTGACTTAGAATGGCTAATTAGAATTATGATGCTTGCTCACTGCGTCACTACGACTTCGCTACGCTCCGCTCAGGATAAAGCTCGAATCCCTTGCCTGAACCAGCTTCGTTCTTGCCATCATCACCGCTGGTTCGACTACATGCCGGATTGAGTTGGTTAGCCTTGGCGCATTGCGAGATCGGCATGCCGCTCGATTTGACGAACTGGGGTTATACTTGGGAAGTTAACAAAATAGAATGGATAATAAGGAGTCAGGGTGAGAAATTAATATCTGCGCTATCGCTTAATACATTTGAGGGGTATGACAGGCTCGGAACTCGTTATAAGGTCATCTCGGAAAACCCTATTGGGATGCAAGTTACATGGAAATAGCCCGCGGTTTATCCAACCTGTCCCGATTTGTCGTAGAGGATCTGGTTGTTTGAACTAGCACTGAGTTCGAACTAAAACTTCGATTCTCTTTCTTTTCTTGCGCTCTTTGTGTTTTAAACATCCGGATTCCGGATAAGCCATAAGCAGTTTTTAGAGTTAAGAACATCTTAGCGGGCTTTCCGGAATGACCTATTAAAGCAATTTACCGATGAATAAACCATCTCTGTCATACCCCTCATATGTATTAAGCGATAGCGGCAGATATTAAAATCTCAGCATGACGGTTTAGGTTTAAATATTTTAATATAATATAAACAAGTATTTAAGAATAAAATAACTTGCAACCAGAAACCCGAAACTCGCAACCCCTTGCCTGAATCCAGCATCGTTCTTTCGACTACATTCCTGAATCACCCCAAACCCTACCCGCGGAGTTTCTTGATTACTTCGCTGATAGCTCTATAGTCTTGGTCGGCACCTCTGGAGCCGGATTCATCTTTGTAGAATGTTCCGTCGGGAGCTACATAAACTTTGTATGGAATCCCCCTAATACTGAGTTTTGTTGCTAACTCATTTGCATGGACAAAATAAAATGAATAGTCATTGTTACTCTTGAATCTACGAACATCGTCTTTTGAATCTGTCCAAAGTGGAGATGTGGCAATTACTACAAAATCTTCCGGGAAATCTTGCATCAAACGGTCAAGTGTTGGCATTGATGCTATGCAAGGAGCGCACCATGTTTCCCAAAAGTCAATGAGTACTGTTTTTCCTCTGAAATTTGATAACGGTACTTCATTTCCTTCAAAATCAAAGAAAACTGCATTTTCAATTGCACTGATTTGTTCGTCATTAAGTGATGAAGACGTTGATACAGGTCTTGCATCATTGCTCTTCTCAGCAGAATCTCCGCATGAAATGAGCATAAATGTCAAAATCAAAACAACTGTGAATAACGTAAGTTTATTGAAAGTCATAATTCATTTAATTTAGCTGAAAATGTTTTTAAGTCTAGAAAAGAATCCATCAGAAGACTCAACCTGTTTAAGTGGGTCAAAGTTCTCAGAAGCTTTTAAAACGTTAATAGCCTTTTTTTCGTCTTCTGATAAACGTGAAGGGATGTAAACATTCACTCTAACATATTGATCTCCTCTCAAGGATGAATTCAGTCCCATAATTCCTTTTTCTTTCATCCTTAAAATTTTGCCGGGTTGAGTTCCGGGATCAACTTTGAGTTTCGCTTTTCCCTTCAGTGTTGGAACTTCGACTTCTGTTCCTAATATTGCATCCGGGATACTAATTTGTAAATCGTAAAAAACATGATCACCATCACGTTCAAAATACTCGTGTTCTTCTTCTTCAATCAATACAATAACACTCCCCGGTTCGCCTCCTCGAATACCGGCATTTCCCTGCCCTCTTAAAGTTATGTAATTGCCGTTGCTTACACCCGAAGGAATTTTCACAGAAATGGTTTCTTCCCCCCTCACACGGCCTTCGCCACTGCATGACTTACATTTATTCTTAATTGTGCGACCTTCTCCTCTACACGTTGGGCAAGGTTGCACATTTACAAAAGAACCAAACATTGTTCTGGAAACCTGACGATATTCGCCTGTTCCACTGCACGTTCCACAGGTTAAGAAATCAGAGTCTGTTTCTGCGCCTGTGCCATTACAACTGCCACACTTGGTCTGTTTCTTAATTTTGAGCTTCTTCTCTGTTCCTGTCGCAATTTCTTCGAGCGTGAGTTTTAGTCGGATTTTCATATCATCGCCTGGAATTCCAGCCGACCTCCGACCTCGATTTCCACCTCGTTGCCTTCCCCCGAAAATATCTCCTCCAAAGACATCCCCAAACCTGCTAAAAATATCCTCTAGGTCAATATCCTGGAAGTTTGGCTCGCTAAATCCTCCGGAGTGCATCCCTTGATGCCCGTATCTGTCATAACGAGCACGTTTATTATCATCCTTTAAAACATCAAAAGCCTCTGCAGCTTCTTTAAATTTTTGCTCGGCAGTAGGATCATCCGGATTACGGTCCGGATGGTACTTCATCGCAAGTTTTCGATACGCCTTTTTGATGGTATCGGCGTCTGCATCCCTAGAAATTTCGAGGATTTCGTAATAATCTCTTTTACTCATTCAATTACTCGCTTACAATTACTTTGGCGTGACGAATTACCTTTTCGCCAACTTTATAGCCGCTTTCTAAAATTTGAATAACAGTATCAGGCTCTACTGATTCATCTGGTGAAGGTTGACGGATTAATGCATCGTGAATATTTACATCAAAAGGTACACCTGATGCATCAATGCGTTCCAAGCCGTGCTGATCTAGAATATTTTGGAATTTTGATCGAATGAGTTCAACTCCTTTAATAAAAGGGGTTTCTTCTTGGTCTTTAACAGAATCAAGTGTGCGTTCGAGATCGTCGAAAATGGGTAAAAATGCTTCAAGAGCCTTGAGTTTAGAATCTTCGAAAAGTTGAATGCGTTCTTTTTGAGTTCTTCTGCGGTAATTATCAAACTCGGCTGCTTTTCTTAATAATAAATCATCTTTTTGTTGTAGCTCATTCTTTAAGGCTTCATTCTCTTGCGCAACTTTTTGGTAATCGACAAAATCATACTCTTCTTCCACATTGATAGCTCTACTAGTTTCCTCAGCATCTTGCTGATTTAATTCATTATCAACTAATTCTTGGTCTTTTTCTTCTGTGCTCATAAATATTATATCTACTGTTTTGTTATTATTTAAATTCCTGAAAATCGGTTTGCTAATTGCTCAACCAATGAAACCATTCTGGCATAATCCATCCTTTTAGGTCCTACCAATCCCACAGTGCCAACAACATTTCCGATTTTATAATTTGCTGATACTACACTGCACTGCTCCATTTGAGGTAAGTTATTCTCTGAGCCTATGCGGATGTTGACACGTTTTTCGGATTCAGTATTGAATTCTTTACTCTCAAAAAGATGGACGATTAAGTCCTCATTTTCCACAATTTCAATGATACTTTTATACTGACTTAAATCCGAAAATTCTGGCTGCAACGCCATGTATTCAACACCGCCGAAATGAAATCGTCTTAACTCAGGGTGATCAAAAATGGCATCAGCACGATCAATAAATACACGAATTAAGGGGGATGTATCCACCTCATGAAAATCAGCCAACATTTCTGAAATGTGCGTTTTAATCTCTCGAAGGATTTTCCCTGAGAGGCGTTCATTCAAAAACAGACTAATTCGATCAAGCTGATTTCGATCAATTTCATTCTCAACTTCTACGTGGATGGTTCTCACTAAACCACTTTCGATGGTCAAAATTACCAAAAGTCGATTTGAGCTAATGTCTAATAACTCGATTTTTCTAAACACACCATCGGCTAGCTTAGGGGCGATGTTTACTGCAAGTAGATTAGAAAGCTTAGCCAGCAAGCGCGCTCCGGCAAAAACAGCTTCGTCAATATTACCTGAGTTTATCTTATCAGATAAGGAGTTTATAATTTGTTGCTCGCCCACAGTTAACGATGCAGCTTTCATAAGTGAATTAACATAAAAGCGATATCCCAAATCGGTGGGAACCCTACCGGCTGAAGTATGTGGATGATCTAAGTAGCCTTTTAACTCAAGGTTATTCATATCACTTCGAATTGTAGCAGGACTCACGTTAAGACCATGTCTATTAACCAATGTTTTTGAAGCGATTGGGTTGGCACTTACAATAAAATTTTGAATGATGTACTGAAGCACCATCTGCTCTCTACCAGAAAGTTCGGGGGCTTCATGTAACATACTCTTCATTTAAATATTATATTAATTCAACGGTTGCTAATTAGTGAGCAATAGTCATACCAAACTATGCTAATTCACTAATTCTGTAATATTGACAAAGCAATCCTAGATGTTCTGCCAACTCTTCTAACAAAACCGTCAAATATACGAAATTTAAATAAATAGGATGAGTCGATGGAAGTGAATAAACAATCGCGCTCAGCATCTCATTTATTTTGAGATGCTAAACTCAGATGCTATTCTTTCAGCGTCTTGCGCATTGTGAACTCGGTGCAGTTTATAAACCCGATTTTTAGGAATCATTCCATAATAATGCGGCATTTCAATTCCCCGACTTTCAACCATTTCATAAACAAGATTTGGGTCATCATCAGTAAGATTAACTTCAAGACAAAGAAGACGATCTTTGGGTTCGAAGTGCATTTTGTAGGTATTAACAAGCTCTTCAGGTGTTGACAAATGAATAAACCCTTCGGTTTCAAGTGAAGATGCCGAAAAAAACTCAGTGTCATCTGTAAACCAATCGTCGAGTGTACACAGGTGATAGAATATTAATTCCACGATTAAAAACTTCCTTTTTTATCTTTTAAATACTTGTTCAGTAACTCTCTTGCTCTAAAAATATGTGCTTTGACTGTGCCTAGTGGCAATTCCATAATCTCTGCTATTTCTTGATAGCTTTTTTCTTCCATGTGTCTGAGCCGAATAATTTTTTCATATTTTTCCGGCAGACTTGCAATGGCTTCCATAATAATACTTACCCTTTGCTGATGCAGAATGACATCGTCAGCTTCGGTGTCATCATCAGCAAGTTCCAGCTTCATTTCACCATCTTTGGTTTGGTAAGGTTCATCCAAAGAAAGCGTTTTAAGCTTTCTCTTCCTCAGGTAATCTATGGAATGATTTGTTGCAATTCTGTACAGCCATGTAGAAAAGGCATAAGAAGCATCAAACGTATGGATATTATCGAATGCCTTAAGGAAAATCTCTTGAATTAAATCTTCTAGAATATCCTTGTCATGAACAATTTTGTTTATATGGAAATAAAGCGGACGCTGATATTTCTCAAGCAAACTCCTGAAAGCTGCTTGATCATTCAACTTGGCACGTTCCACTAAAGCAAAATCCTCCTGTCGATTCAGGCTCGATTTATCCGGTTTTGAAGAAGATATGGTTTGAGAATCAGTCATTAAGTCTTTTCATCTTTTCTAGGCACACAATTTAAACAATTCTGACAAACTATTTTTAAAAATACTCTTTCTGATTTTAAACTTTAGGTGATTATTTTGATTTTTTTCATGAGCAACTCTTATCATCAAGTGTATATTGAATAAATTATATGCTACAATAAACATTTTCAACTTTGAACCAACGATTCCTGTTATTACTTCTGCTTTTTCTATCACCAAACATGGTGATAGCGCAGGATATTGGGGTAACGGGGGAAAGTCATTTCAGAAGACAGCTTGATTCCTTTTTCTGGAATTATCGTTTTGGTGTTGAACGTAATTCGGAACACTATACACTCTCATTTCAAAATCATTTTAATTCGAGATTATCACTTTTTGAAGGAGAAGCAAGGAATATTCAGGATGAAAACTTAGCTGTATTTAGCTTTCAACGTAGAATTCTTGATGATTGGTCGTTACTTAGCGAGGCTCGTTCGTATCGATTCTCAAACACGAATGTTCGACAAGATTTTTTGATGATAGGTGGCCAATACAGGATCACTCCTGCTGCGAATCTTGGATTACTAGGAGGTTTTATTCAGGATGCCCGAAGTAACGAGGAAGATCGTGGTTTTATGGGCGGACTACGTTTTGAAAGCAAAGATATGGTACTTGGTGATATCAATCTATCATCAAACATCCATATAGATTATGCCGATATATCTCCGAGAAGTTTACAGACCTTTAGATGGATACTATTTCCTAGTCTTGATATAGATAACTTTTCAATGGAAGGAAATGTGAATTTGGCGAGAACTATTCGGGATAGTTATCAGGCTAGTAGTTTTTTCAATCGGGAAACTTCAGATTTTGTTGAATCAGTTAGAACAGACACAACAGGAATTCAACTAAGTTTATTTTTCCCTCTGTTCGAAAAACTTCAATCCAGATTAGATATTGACTATCTGAATCAAGTACGAAGAGTAACAAATCTACCTTTATCCGATGACATTGAACAAACTTTATTTGATACTAGAATCATGCGTCAGCAATTCGCCCTTCGATTTCAGTCTGTAATTCCTTGGGGAGCTTCTCGGTTAATTCAAGGGATAAGTTTTAGTGTGGGAGGTCGTGAAGCACAACTCATTAACACTGAAAATCTCGCAGAAGACCAAATACGCCGAAGATCTGAAATTTTACTTAACTCAAATTTTGATCAAACGAGATTTGAAGTGTTTACGATGAATACCATTCGAGTTGGACAATTTAATGAGTCATTATTAAGCGGCAACATTAGTATCATGAATTATGATACACCCGCTGTGAATAAAGATGATAGAGATGAACTATTTTTCCAGTTAAGAGTAACAAATAGTCATCAGTTTAGTGAGTTTTTTAGAACAAGACTTACCCTTGCAGGTGAAGCAACACATACTGTTTATTTATTTTCTGAACGAAGTATTGAAAACAATTGGCGCCGATCCATTCGATTAATTCCTGAATTTGAATGGAGTCCGATGCGATGGCTCGATATACGTCAACAATTCCTCGTCAGAGCAAATTATACTGTTGAAGATTTTGAATTACCGGGAAGAGAAAAAAACGACCAAGTTTCCAGAGAATTTGCCACAAACACAAACTTAACCATTCAGTTAACGCAAGATTGGGGGCTTGATGTTAGAGCGAGTAGAAGTGAGTTACGCGTAGGCAGACTGCTTTGGAAAGAGTTCAGGGAAATCCCAACGGATACCTTAGTCACCTACGATACACGAGCCATGATTACCCATCAGGCCGGTATGCTTCATACTTCAGTAGGACTGCGTTATTTTTTGAAATACGATTATCTACCAAGAGCTACCATTGTAGCCAATGACATAAATGAAAATGGAGATCCAATTATACGGAGTAGAACTGCACCGGGCAGACAAACTACGGTTCAATGGGGGCCAATGGTTACGATGCGCCTCCCTCTGTATAATCGAAATGAGTTATTTGTAAACGGTTGGTATCAAATGCAAGCTGTGAGCCAACGATTATATACAGTCTATCCTGAGGAATTTGCTTCTATTTTCAGACAGGCGGAACGAAGCAAAAGCAAAAGAATCTATCCTAATTTGGAGATTATTGCTCGATTTAGATTATGAAAAAAGCCTTTGAATATGGATTCAAAAGCTTTTTTTTAAAACGTTAGATTCAATCTACTTAGCTCGATAGAACTTCTTTGATTTTCTCGAAATTAGGGAGGTCTGATGCTTTTTCGAGCACTTCAGCATAGGTAACCATTCCCTCTTTATTTACCACAAAAGCTGAACGTTTCGCAACGCCATGCATCCCAAAAAATTCCTCATACAGAGCACCATAAGCTTTGGCAGTTGTTTTATTGAAATCACTCAATAACGGGAAATTCAAATTTTGTGCTTTTTTAAATTCTTTAAGCGTAAAAAAACTATCTACACTCACCCCTAAAATCTGTGCGTTAAGATCTTCGAATTGCTTCATACCGTCTCTTACACTGCAAAGTTCGGCTGTACAGACAGAAGTAAAAGCTAATGGAAAGAAAAGCACAACTACATTTTGTTTACCTTCAAACGAGGATAGTGTTACCTCTTCGCCATCACTATTTTTTAAAGTAAAGTCAGGTGCTTTATCGCCAACATTTAAACTCATAATTCAACTCCTTGCTAATTTTTTTATAATTGATGTTGTGTTAAATAATAGCCACTTTAGTCGGTTAATCGTTCCTTCAATGCACGAGATGTTGCAAAACGATAGCCTTTCTGTAAAGTGTAAACAGAGATAATAACAATTAGTTTCCAAACCCATTCATTGCTTTCTATGACTTCTGAAGGGAAAAGATAAACCACAAAAGCAAGTAACATTAGGATTAGACCAACTAACACATAGAGATAATCAGTGTTTTTTGCAGCTAACAGTCCAAATAATAACAATGCAATCAAAATTGCACCACCCTCATAAATAGCAATAATAACTTCTTTGAGGAAAAGTGTATCAAAAACAAAGGCATACGTTATAATGAGTAAAATGGGTGCATAAACCAAGACATAAGGAAATCGGGCAACTGCCGGTCTATCCTCCCAATTTTCAATTGCTAACCCACATAACAAAAAAGATACGCCAACTACTTGAATCCAGTCTAAAATATTGTCAATAAGTAACTTATCATTTAAAGATAATTCAGTAAAATTGATAACCCAATAGAACGAGCTTATTGAATAGGCAAGTAACGAGAAAGCAAACATTAACACTTTCTGACTCTTAAACTCTTTATAAAGCATTCCAAAACGAAGAGTTGAATAGAGCAATAAAACTGATAATATGACTCCAGAGACAACCATCAAGGTCTTTGATTTGCATTTTTTTGATCAATAGCCAACACTCTATCGGCTATTTCTCTAAGGGTGGCTCTTTCAAATTGTATCATTTCAGTCAATAGTTCAAGAATCGTTGTGTTTTCACTATTCAACGTGAAGGATGTTTCCCAATGGATTTCTTGAAGTGATTTTAAAAAAGAAACAAGCTCATTTCGATTTTGGATTAAGGACTCAATCACTTCTGAGGCTTCTTTACTTACCAAATCCGGGTTAAACGTTGAATTATGTGATTTGACATCAATATTTTTTTCAGAGATGCTCAATCGAATAATTTCATGATAATACGTCTTTTGAGCATAATCAATAGCACCAATATATTCTAACACAGAATAAGAGCCTGCCGGTCTTTCTGTAATTGGAATAGCTTTTATTACTAATGACAACGCCTCCATCTCATCTATGAGATAAGAGGCGTCATCCAAAATGATCGCTATTTTTTTTGGAAGGCTTTGCATAACTGAGCAAGCGAAAGATTAAGCTTGAGCTCCTTTATTCTCACCTGCTTGTTTTGATTCAAGAATATCTACGAGAGAGAGTCCTGTGTTCCAATTATCATCACGGTCACGAACGGAATGAATATTATTGTCTTCACGGAATTTCCAAAACTGCCCGAACTGTCTGTTTTTATATTCTTTTAGGAAGTCTAATCTTTCTTTCAAATCTTCCTTATCTACGAGCAATTTTTCTTTGTCATAGATAGCTTCAGCTCTTGAATGATATACCAAATCGTATTCTTTACTCATCACAATAGCTTCCTCCGGACAAACTTCTTCGCAGAATCCGCAATAGATACAGCGGAGCATATTAATCTCGAAAAAGTCGGGAAATCGTTCTTTATCGTCTTCGGTCTCAGCAGCTTGCATGCTAATTGCCAAAGGAGGACATGCTCTTGCACATAATCCGCAAGCAACGCAACGTTCTTTTCCGTTATCCTTTACAAGAACAGGCCGCCCACGAAAAATAGCCGGTGGATTCCATCGCTCCTCAGGATACATCATGGTAACTTTAGGCTGAAACATCTGTTTCATAGTGTACCACAGACCTTTAAAGATTTCAGGTAAATAAATTCTCTCCAGAAAATTCAATTTACGCTCGTTTTCACTGTTTTCAGTGAGCGCATTACGAACAGGTTGATCCAGATTTTGTGTAAAGTCACGCATAAAAAATGCTAAACCGTTTAGATTTAAAATTAACAACACTACAATTTTGTAAGATACGATGTCATTTTAATCGTATCAAAGAAAAATGGAAATTTAGTTGGATTATTTCCTCTTAAAAACCATCGTTATTGGAACACCCTCAAAATCGTAGCGTTCCCTTAACTTATTCTCAATAAACCTTCTGTAGTGTGCAGGGAGTTCCTTTGGAATATTCATAAAAAATGCAAAAACAGGTGGTTTGGATTTTACCTGAGTAACATAATTAATTTTAAGTTGATGTCCGCGTACATAAGGTAACGGTTGCTGTTTAGTAATCTCCCCTATCATTTCATTTAGCTCAGCAGTAGATATTTTCCGCGCACGATTTTCAATCACCCTTTCAACGATATCCAACACATTATGAATACGTTTTTTGTTTTTTGCGGATATACTTACAACCGGTATATAACTAAGTGTTTGAATTTTATGGTGGATTGCTTCTGTATATTCTTTAAAAGTATTGGTTTCTTTTTCAATCAAATCCCATTTATTGATCACGAGAATCAACCCTTTATTGAATTTTTCCGCTTCCATCAAAACTTTGATGTCTTGAGCTTCAAATCCTCGTTCAGCATCAATCAATAGTATGGTGACATCCGATTCCATGATCGCTTTATTAGTACGCACGGTACTGTAGAACTCAATATTTTCTTTCACTTTTGTTTTTCTGCGAAGACCGGCAGTATCCACTAAAATATAATCTTTGCCATTATAATGAAGATTACTGTTGATGGTATCTCGCGTAGTACCGGCTACATCGGTCACTATACAACGTTCATGATTCAAAAGTGCATTTACAAAACTGCTTTTTCCGACATTTGGTCTTCCAACAATCGCTAATTTTGGAATAGTAGATTCCGGCATGGGCTCATATTCAGGTAACATAGTTACTACTAAATCTAGCAGCTCGCCTGTTCCGGATCCGTTGATGGATGATACAGGGAAAAGTTCATCAAAGCCTAAGCGATAAAACTCAGAAGTATTCCACCTGCGCTCTTCGTTATCTGCTTTGTTGACTACAACTACTACAGGTTTACTTTGTTGCCTGAGGATACTTGCAACCGCCTCATCCAAGTCTGTGATTCCAGTTTCTGTATCAACAACAAATAGAACTACATCTGATTCATTAAGTGCTATGTGAACCTGTTCTCTGATTCCAACAAGCATAACATCATCATCTTCAGGAACATAACCTCCTGTGTCAATAACATCAAAAGTAACGTCATTCCAAAAAGCTTGTCCATAGTGGCGGTCGCGTGTTACTCCTGAAAAATCATGAACAATAGCCTGTCTTTTTCCGATTAGTCTGTTAAATAAGGTTGATTTCCCTACGTTTGGTCTTCCTACGATAGATACTGTTGGTCGCATGTCGAAATTTAATGTATATTGATAACTGGATTTGCTAACACAGATTGTTTCTGATTTTTAGCAATCCTAAAAGTACGGAATTTTAATCAATTAATAGCAGATAAACCCCCAAAGATGATTCGCGGTATATATTTAGAATTTGGATTTTTCTTAACACTTGTAGTTTGTGTGATGATTGTGATTTCGTTCATCTTTTGGTTAGCAGGAATAGCAGGACTTCTTGCAAATCCTGATCGTAAAAAGGGAGCGGATTTTGCTACGTTAATGCTATGTGTTTTTGTACCCCCCTATCCTATTATTTGGCTTCTTGGGGATATGATGCGCGAATATCTCACCCTTCGCAGACATTCCGCAAATAACTTAAAAGCCTGAGAAGCCTTTTTCAAAGCCCTTTCCAAGTCCAGCGATAAAATATTGGGGATTTCTGAACCCAATTGGCTTCACCTTTATAGTGATAACGCATGTTAATTAACGGCCAATAGACTTTCTTATGGATATTCTTTGGCTTAATATATTCCGTAAATCCAAAGACTCTCTCTACTTCATTGCCCCTTTGAAGCGTTGATTCTGCGATGAATCTATAATAAAATGGGCCTTTATCCACTATGTTCCGTTGATAAATTCTGCAACTTATAGAATCATAGTTCAAATGAATCTCAGTAGCTGCTGTTAATCCAAATAGGTTATTAAATTCGTTAGCTATTTTTCCCTTTTCAAAAACATTCAAAAGGTTCTGTTTTTTATCAAATAACCAGCCTTTTATTTCTAATAATCCATTTTTTCGCATAAGGTAATACACCAACGTATGCGCTTTGTAGTGAAATCTTCCCCAATACCAATCATCAAATTCGTTCATCATTGGCTCAAAGCCAAGGTTATGGTCATGATAGCCTTTGCCCTTCCAGTAGATTCGATTAAACCCGCCAAAACCGGTCTTTAACTCAAGTATTCCGTTTACCATAGCTCTTGGTTGAGTGAGATTCCAATGATGTTGACCAGGTTCCGGTTTTTTTGTAAATAAATCCGGATTATGTATCGACTCAAAGTGTAGCAATCCCTCTAAAATATCACCGGAGGGCATTTTCTCATTCAATTGCAAGGTATGAAATAGCTTCCCATCAGATTTTCTTAAAAATAAAAAGTTATCCCCTACCTTGATTCTAATTTCATCTCCATCATTTTTAAAACTACAATCCTGAGGCTTGTACTCAGTCATGCTATAAAAAACAGGCTTAAAATCGTAGTATAACGATATACTTATAGCAGGATGATCACTAGCAGTTGAGCTTCCGCCATCATCATACATTTTATTGTATCGAGGTGAGAACGGACATCCTTCATAAAATATGACTACAATACTCCAATGTCCTGAGTCATCTTTTGCATCAAAATACCACCATTCGTAACTCCCGGTCTTGGGCTTATCTGTAGGAATATCATATTTGAAATCTGAGGTGATATACATGACTGATTTTACTAAGCCTTAACAATAGCTTGCAAACGATCTAACTCAGTGGAGACTAACTGATGCACATGTTCAGAGAGCGCTTCAACGGTTTCAAAAGGAGCCGGATCAACAGGTTCAAGCACGGAAATGTATAAATCTCCTTTAAAGTTAACTTTCCAGGTATCAGGTGGGAGCAGTTTATAGGTTCCCTCTACTACAATGGGCAAAATATGAAAGTTGTTGTCTTTTGAAGCATAGAAGGCTCCTTTTTTGAACGTTTTTAACTTTCCTTCCCTTGAGCGAGTCCCCTCCGGAAAAATCATGACCATGCCGCCTGCTTCGATAGGTTCAATCATAGCCAACAACGATTTTGCAGCATGTTTTGAGCCTCTGTCCACAGAAATATGTCCACACATCTTCATAATCCACCCTACAACGGGTACGCTAAATAACTCTTTTTTCGAAACCCATTTCATTTTAAAAGGTAACGTTGCCATCAAAGGCATGTCTATGAAGCTCTGATGATTGGCTATAGCAATTTTTCCCTTTGGCCCTTTATTTACATTTTCCAAGCCAAAATGGGTGACTTTCCAAAATGGATTTAAGCTTACCATCGATCTTCCAAAAAACATCATCACTTTGTTTGGATAAACTCTATGTTTATCAAACCAAAACGTGAATAAAAACGTGATCAAGGTAAACACAAGTGAAAAAACAAATGAAATACCATAAATCAACCAAACGAGAATACTATAAATCGTCTTCATTTTCCTGCAAGCTTTAATGCATCTTTAACAAAACCGTTCGCTTGGACTAACAAACCTGTTGCTTCTTCTAAACTTGACTCTGTTAATGCCATAACCAAAGCCGTTTTAACATGTCCATCGGTTTGCTCAATAAGATACGAAGCTTGTTCATAGGTACAACCCGAAAACATCATTACAATTCTTCTGGCACGTTCTTCCAATTTTATGTTCGTTAGTTGTAAGTCAACCATTACGTTTTCAAATACTTTCCCTAAACGAATCATAGCACCGGTTGTGAGCATATTACAGACCATTTTTTGCGCTGTTGCACTCTTCATACGCGTACTTCCCATAATCACTTCCTGTCCTGTTTGTACATCAATGATGACATCCGGCGTGAATTCTAATTTTAATTGTGATTTTGGTACACAGCACAAAAAGATCGTTTTTATTCCGATTGATGATGCTTTTTTTAAAGATCCAAGCACAAAGGGGGTTCTTCCACTAGCCGCAATGCCACAAAGAACATCCCCTGATCTTACACCGTATTCATCTAAGCTCTTTTCTCCGGCTACAAGGCTATCTTCAGCTCCCTCTTGAGCTCGGAACATAGCTTCCTTCCCTCCTGCAATAATTCCCTGAACCATTTCCGGGGGTGTTCCAAATGTTGGTGGACATTCAGACGCATCAACAATGCCAATGCGACCACTTGTACCTGAGCCAGAGTAGAAAAGGCGTCCACCGACTTTAAAAGCATCTACAATCAGATTGATAGCTTGAGCAATTTCGGGCAATTTATGCTCTACGGCATACGCAACAGTTTTATCCTCAGCATTAATTTGCCTAACAATTTCGAGAGGATCAGCGGTGTCAATCTGCGACGTTCGCGGATTGCGCTGTTCGGTCTCAAGCGTACTTAGATATTGAAAAAGGGTTTTGTCGCGTTTTTCTGATTTAGCCATTACTTGCGATTGCGCCACCATAACGCTTCATCACTTCCTGTTTCAACGAGCTCTCCTTTTTGGCTATTTGACGCTCCATTATTTGCAATTTGATAGAGCAATACAGAAGCAATTGAATCAATTTCAGATGATGGACTCTCCATTTCTCCGGGTTTGTAGTAATCTTTAATAAAATGCGTGTCGTAGGTTCCGGATTGGAAAACGGGATGATTCATCGTAAATAAGCAAAATGGAATCGTAGTGCGACATCCCGCTATTTCATATTCTTTCAACGCTTGACGCATTCTATTAACTGCCTGCTCGCGATCAAAACCATACGTTACTAATTTGGCAAGAAGTGGATCGTAATTGATTGTTACCGTTTGTCCGGCCACAATTCCGCTATCAACTCGAACACCAGGCCCGGATGGGATTTTATGGCGCTTAATAAATCCTGTACTCGGAAGGAAGTTTTCTTCCGGATCTTCCGCACAAATCCGACATTCAATGGCATGACCTTTAATGCTGATATCTTTTTGTGAAAGGGGAAGTTTTTTTCCTTCTGCCACTCTAATCTGCAATTCAACCAAATCTAATCCGGTAATAAATTCCGTTACCGGATGTTCAACCTGTAATCTGGTATTCATTTCGAGGAAATAGAAATTGCGATGCTTATCCGCCAGAAATTCAACTGTTCCGGCACCTAAATACCCACATGAACGAGCCGCTTTAACGGCTGTATCGGCCATTCGGGCTCTCATATCATCATCCAAAAACGGACTTGGTGCTTCTTCAACCACTTTTTGGTGACGGCGCTGCACGGAACACTCACGGTCAAAAAGATGCAAGACATTTCCATGTGCATCTGCCATAATCTGAAATTCAATATGGCGCGGAGACTCAAGGTATTTTTCGATGAATACTCTGTCATCCCCAAACGCATTTAAAGCTTCTGACCGTGCAGTTCGAATGCTCGATGTGAAATCCTCTTTTTTGTACACAATACGCATCCCCTTACCACCACCACCGGCTGCCGCTTTAATCATTACCGGATAGCCAATCTGATCAGCTATTTTTTCTGCTTCAGCAATATCTTTCAATGCACTATCTGTTCCAGGAGGAAGCGGAACATTATGTTTTTGCATCAGTTCACGCGCCTTGGTTTTATCACCCATAGCTTCAATAGCTGATGGCGTAGGACCGATAAAAATGATACCGTTATCCATACACATCTGTGCAAAAATGGCATTTTCGCTAAGAAAACCATATCCCGGATGGATAGCATCGGCTCCTGTTTTCTTTGCAGCAGCAATGATTTTATCCATCACCAAATAACTTTTTGAGGATGGAGCCTCGCCAATAAAGACGCTTTCATCGGCAAGGATAACGTGAGGCATACCGGAATCAACATCAGAATAAACGGCAACGGATTTAATGCCAAGATGTTTGCATGTGCGAATCACACGTACGGCGATTTCGCCTCTGTTTGCTATAAGTACTTTTCTGATTTCAGGCATAATCGGTAAAACATAATGTGAATAGATTGAAGGAACTATGCTTTGAATGGAATATATCTTTTTTCAACGAAAAACGCTTCCGAATAAATCAAATAATTGAATATTAATGTGGGATTATTCAGTAAAAAACGATTCGTCTTTTCAATTTAAATAAACAATACTCGCATTAAGTGCCGTTGCAAATGATACCCATACTAAATAAGGGATAAATAGATAAGCAGCAGGTTTTGAGATACGATAGAATTTGAAAGTAATCGTAATAATTAAAACAAGTAGAATGACAATTTCAATTAGGGCTAAGCCGGGATTCTTGAGCGTGAAAAATAAATATGACCAAATCAGATTAAAGAATAAATGAACGCCATATAAAATTAATGCAGACTTGACATCATTTCTCTGCGTCTTCTTTTTCCAAATCAACCATGATGCAATTCCCATGGTGATGTATAAATACGACCATGCAATCGGAAATATCCAATTAGGTGGATTAAAAAAAGGCTTATTAAGTTCTAAATACCAAGTTGATACGGAAGACTGAGTAAATATTGAGCCAAGGCCACCAATTATCAAAGGGATGGAAACTGCAACAATAAAAGATAGAACGTTTTTCATATCAGATATGAACCACTATTGATGTGGAGCGTTTGGCCGGTCATGTGTTTCAGTTTTCCAGAAGCCAACAGGGAGACAATTTCAGCAACTTCAGCAGGTGGTACAATTTCGTTTAAAGCTAAATCTTTTGTGAGATAATCTTTTCCATAAACTTCAATGGATTCTTCTGCCATATCGGTATGTACAAAGCCTGGAGCAACGGTATAAGCGTAGATATGATCCTTACCGTAGCCTCTTGCAATCGTTTTTGTGAGTGCAACCATCGCTGCTTTTGAAGCCGCATAATTCGCAAATTCAGCAGTTTCACCTCTGTAGGCTGCACGTGAGGATATATTGATGATTATTCCGGATCGTTTTTGATTTTTCCAGCCGTTAATTCCTAATTTACAGAGCTTTAGGGGTGACATCAGATTTACATTCAACGTACGGTTCCATCCTTTTTCCCATTCATCATCGGGTAAGTCAAATCGAACAGCCTCAAAGATAGCGGCATTATTCACAATGACATCAGGAAGTTCTTCCGAGGCCAGCAATGCTTGAAGCTCGGAATCTAAAGACTCAGAAGAGAAGTCAGCATTGAGCGCCCTAAAGTTTTTATGATTAAGAAACGCATCAGGGAAAGGAGTCGATTTTGTGGTGGCAGTAACAACGTAACCTTCATCAAGAAGTTTTTGAACAATAGCTTTGCCTATTCCTCTACTTCCACCTGTAACAAGTACATGTGCTGGTTTCATGTTTTAGGCTTTCTGAAAACCGGTACAAAAGAACACGCCTCACCATACATTACTCTATCTGCATAAGGAACTAGTCTGTTTGTAGCCTCAAGATACACCGATGGATATAGTTCCTTATCACTACATCCCTTCAGGAGAACCTTTTTACCTTCATACTGAAACCAATCATGTTTGGCTAAATTGTTAAGAAATTCTTTTTCAAGGATGGATGCTTTTGAACCAAGGTGGACTTGCTTTGCCACAGCGTTTGCGTGTGTTGCAACTAACATATATGCCCAATGCGCTATAATTGCATCGGTAGAACAGAAAACACAGAGAACTTTGTCCCGACAAAACTCCCAATCTAATTCATCTAATGCTTGTCTGAATTCTTTTTCCTTTAGGATAAGTTCCATGAAAAGGAAGTCCTTCAAATCAACTTCAACAAACTCTTGATCAGGATAGAATTTTTGGAGGTCTAATGTTATAAGTCCTGATTTGGCAACTTTATTTACAATGGTTTCCATCAAAAATTCCTGTTAGTTAAACAGCAAAGGATTCACCGCAAGAACATGTTCTGCTAGCATTGGGATTATTAAAATGAAATCCCTTGCCATCTAATCCATCAGTGTAGTCGAGTTGTGTTCCTGCTAAGTAAAGAAAGCTTCTCATATCTACAACAATTTTGATACCATCTGCTTCAAACTCCTGATCTTTTTTGGTTGGATCTTGTGGAGTTTCATCGAAATCAAGCTTGTAAGTCAGGCCCGAACAGCCACCGCCAACCACACCTATTCTAAGTCTGGCATCCGCAGGTTTTTTTTCAACTTCACGAATTTCATTGATTCGTTGAAGAGCGCTTTGACTTATTGTTATAGCCATGTTTTCTTAAACTGATTGAACCTCAATTTCAGGATGGATACGTTTCACCATACTTTCGATTGCATATAGCGTTCCCGTAGATGCAGTTGGACATGTTCCGCATGCTCCCTGATAGTGTACTTTTAAGACATTATCATCTAACCCAAGCACTTTTAAACCACCGCCGTCAGCTAACAAATAAGGTCGTACTTGTTCGTCAAGCATTTTGTTGATTTCTAAAAGGCGTGGATCATCTTGGGCATCTTTACTCACATGAACTTCAGCATCATCGGTTTCAAGCGCACCAACAGCTTCAGCTTCACGAATTGGTGGAGCAAGTTTTCTGAGAAGTTCATTCCAGTCAATGCCACCATCTTGAGTAACAGTAACATATTTGTCCACGTAATAGACTGAGATTACATGATCAATCTCAAATAATTTGCTAGCAAATGGGTCTTTTTCCGCTTGTTGAGCATTTTCATAAGAACGAGTAACCCCTTGAGAGATAGGGTCTTTTAAAACAAATCTGATAGCATTTGGATTTGGTGTACGTTCAATTTCTGCAATTTTTGGCATAATGGTGTGCCTCCGTGGTTATTCTGTGGAAATCATTTCTTGGTTTTCGAGTGCAGCTTTCATGGTATGCCACGAAAGTGTTGCACATTTTACTCGGGCGGGTAAATCCCGAACTCCGGCAAATACTTTTAATCTTTTTAGGGATGGATCATCATCAGCTTCAGTTTTTCCTGTTGCCATGTCGTGGAAACTCTTAAACAGGAGTAAGGCTTCGTCAATCGTTTTCCCTTTAATGATTGTTGTCATAATGGAAGCAGATGCTTTGGAAATAGCGCATCCATCCCCAATAAAACTAACGTCAGAAACTATATTATGTTGATCAACAGTCAGATAAACGTCCAATTTATCACCACATAGTGGGTTATGGCCTTTTGCAAAATGCGTAGGCGCGGATATTTCTCTGTAATTCCTCGGATTTTTATTATGATCGAGGATAACTTCCTGATATAAGTTTTTTGTTCTGCTAGTTAACATCAAAAAGTGTAGTCACTTTTAATAGCGCATCATAAAGCGCATCAATTTCATCAAATGTATTATAGAACGCCATTGAAGCGCGTGTGGTAGCCGGCACATTATACCGTTCCATAACCGGTTGCGCGCAATGATGCCCGGTTCGAACTGCAACACCATCTTCATCTAAAATGCTTCCAATATCGTGAGGATGTACTCCTTTTATCACAAAAGATACAAGGGATACTTTTTCAGATGCCGTTCCAATAATGCGAAGTCCGGGAACTTGACTAAGTTTCATGGTTGCATATTGAAGCAGTTGATGCTCATATTCTTCCAAGAATGCTCGGTCTAAACCATTGATATAGTCAATCGCCGCTCCTAAACCAATAACCTGAGAAATGGCTGGGGTACCGGCTTCAAACTTGTGAGGAAGATCATTATACGTGACTTTGTCAAAACTCACACTTAAGATCATATCTCCGCCACCTCTGTATGGTGGCATTTTCGAGAGTAGCTCTTCCCTTCCATATAGCACGCCAATTCCTGTAGGACCATGGAGTTTATGAGAAGAAAAAGCATAGAAATCGCATCCTAAGGCTTGAACATCCACCGGAAAGTGACCAACTGCCTGTGCGCCGTCAATTATGGTAACAATTCCTTTTTCACGGCAAACATCACAAATCCATTTAATTGGATTAATGGTTCCAAGCGCATTAGAAACATGATTTACCGCTACTGCTTTTACATCAGGGGTAAGGAGATTCTTAAAAACATCAATATCGAGCGTACCCTCTTCTGTAATTGGAATTACTTTAAGAGTTACACCTTTTTCCTGAGCAAGCATATACCACGGCACGATGTTGGCATGGTGTTCCATGTTTGAAACAAGGATGGTGTCTCCTTCCTTCATAAAAGTCCGACCCCAGCACTGATATACCAAATTCATAGAATCTGTTGTACCACTCGTAAATATTACTTCACGGTCTGAGGGAGCATTAATAAAGGCCCGGACTTTTTCTCTGCTGTCTTCAAAAAGTTGGGTTGCTTCCTGACTCAACGTATGCACCCCACGATGCACATTTGAATGATGATATGTATGATAATCAGAAACCGTCTGAATTACAGACTGAGGCATTTGTGTAGATGCGCCATTATCAAGATAAACGAGTGATTTATCGTTAACGATACGGTTCAGAATTGGAAACTGCCGACGAATCTGTTCGATTCGCCGGGTTGTTTCCAGTCTGTATTCATCTGATACTAAAGCCTGTGCAGTTTCCATAGAAATTATGCAGTTTCTTTCACTAAGGAAGTGTTTGTAGTCAATCTGTCAACTTCTTTACTCAGTTGATCACGAAGTGATTCAATCGGAAGATTTTCGATCACTTCAAGTGCAAACCCATAGGTTAACAATTGCGTTGATTGCGCCTGAGATAGTCCGCGACTCATCAGATAGAACAATTCTTCCTCTGATAATTGACCGATCGTTGCACCGTGACTACATTTTACATCATCAGCAAATATTTCAAGCTGAGGCTTTGTAAATACGGTAGCATCCGGCGAAAGCAAGAGATTTCTATTTTCTTGAAATGCATCAATTAACTGGGAATCTTTGCGGACAAAAATCTTTCCATTAAACACAGATTTAGCATTTCCATGAGCCACAACTTTGTGTAACTGATGGCTTGTACAATTAGGTTTTAAGTGATCTAATGTACTGTGGGTATCAGAAACCTGATCTCCGCTGATCATAACTAATCCGTCTAATGTTGCATGCGCATTTTCAGCATCAACAAGAGCAAGAGGCTCATTTCTGAACAATAATGCACCAATTGAAACCGCATAAGAGTTGTAATTACTACCACGACCTAAAAGCGCCGCAATTCTGCTGATATGAATAGCTTTTTTGCTTTCACGTTGCAACTTAACATGCGTAACGTGGGATTCGTCACCGAGAAAAGTTTCCGTTACAGCGGTATTGAAATAACTGATTTCACCGATTCCAATGTAATCTTCAACAATCGTTATTTCACTATGGCGTTCAGCATAAATGAATGTTCGAGGTGAAGTAAATACGCTATCACCGGCGGTTACATGAACAATATGCAACGGACGCTCTTCTTTTAGTTCTTTTGGAACATATACTACTACCGCATCTTTGAACGAAGCTGTATTGAACGGTGTAAAGGCATCCTGATCATATCTTGCAATAGATCCAAATTGAGATTCAACTTTTTGAGCGATCTCAGCCGGCATGGCAGATATAGGTCCGGCATAAATGCCTTCACTTAACCCTGACACATCTGATTCTTTAGCGTGAAAAACTCCGTTCACGAGAATAATGCGAGATTTCTCTGATTCACTAAAGTAAGTACCTGATACATCCTGATCATCAACTTGCTGATCTTTTGACGCTATGTATGAATTTCTTGTGAGTGACTTTAGAGGAAATTGTTTCCATTCCTCAGTTCTTGCTGTTGGAAATGCAAGAGTATTCACCTGCTCAATGGCTTTTGAACGAATCGTATTTAAAAAATCTGATTCATTAACAGGCGCCTGATTCCCTTTCAGCAATTCCGCAAGAAACGATTGTTCTTTATAAGATACTGTTTCAGACATTAGGCTTCTCCGTTTACCATGATTTCAGCTTCGATCCAGTCATAGCCTTTTTCTTCAAGCTGTAATGCGAGTTCTTTTCCACCTGATTTCACAATACGTCCGCCCATGAGTACGTGTACTTTATCAGGAGTGATGTAATTCAAAATCCGTTGATAGTGGGTAACAAGCAAAAATGCATTTTTGTCACTTTTGATTTTGTTTACTCCTTCAGAAACAATGCGAAGTGCATCGATATCGAGACCAGAATCGGTTTCATCCATCAAAGCCAATTTCGGTTCCATAGCAGCTAACTGAAGAATTTCATTTCTTTTTTTCTCACCACCTGAAAATCCATCATTAACACTTCTATCCATGAAACGATCATCCATTTGAACTAATTTAAGTTTCTCTTGAATGAAGTCTTCAAACTCAAGTGGATCCAATTCCTCTTGACCGCGTTCCTTACGAATGTTATTCACACCTTGTCGAATCAACATCGCATTACTCACACCCGGAACTTCAACCGGATACTGAAATGCAAGGAATACCCCTTTACGAGCTCTTTCATCCGGTTCTAATTCAAGGATGTCCTCTCCTTCGAAGATTACTTGACCTTTGGTAACTTCATACGCAGGGTGTCCAGCAATTACCTTGGAAAGTGTACTTTTACCGCTACCATTCGGTCCCATTACCGCATGTACTTCACCGGCATTGATTTCGAGGTTTATCCCCTTTAAAATTTCAACGCCTTCTACTTCGGCGTGTAAGTCAATAATTTTTAGCACGTTCTTAATATTTTTATGTTATGATTAATGATTAAAACTGTTGGTTATCCCACGCTTCCTTCAAGCTTTATAGCAAGAAGTTTGGAAGCTTCAACGGCAAATTCCATTGGAAGCTCTTTAAATACTTCTTTACAGAATCCGTTGATAATGAGAGATATAGCCTGTTCTTCATCAAGACCTCTTGATTGCAGGTAAAAGATTTGATCTTCTCCGATTTTAGAAGTTGTAGCTTCATGTTCAACGGAGGCTGTACTATTATTCGATTCAATGTAAGGGAAGGTATGTGCGCCACACTCACTACCAATAAGCATAGAATCGCATACAGAATAATTTCTGGAACCATCTGCTTTTTTTCCGATTTTCACAAGCCCGCGATAGCTATTTTGTGATTTTCCGGCAGATATACCTTTAGAAACGATGGTGCTTTTGGTGTTTTTTCCCAAATGAATCATTTTTGTTCCAGTATCTGCTTGTTGCATGTCGTTAGTGAGTGCAACTGAATAGAATTCACCTACAGAATGATCACCTTTAAGAATTACACTTGGATATTTCCAGGTAATGGCAGAGCCGGTTTCGACCTGAGTCCAAGATATTTTGGAGCGTTCACCTTTGCAAATTCCACGTTTAGTTACAAAATTGTAGATTCCACCAACGCCATTTTCATCACCGGGATACCAATTTTGTACCGTAGAATATCTGATTTCGGCATTATCTAAGGCAACAAGCTCTACAACAGCCGCATGAAGTTGATTGGTATCAAACATTGGAGCAGTACAACCTTCTAGATAACTAACAGAACTTCCTTCTTCTGCTATAATTAACGTACGCTCAAACTGACCTGAGTTTTCATTATTTATTCTAAAGTATGTTGAAAGCTCCATAGGGCAGGTAACACCTTTTGGAACATAACAAAATGAACCATCTGAGAATACAGCTGAATTTAGGGCTGCAAAGAAGTTATCATTAGCCGGCACTACGGAACCAAGATATTTTTTGATTAGCTCAGGATGTTCTTGAATAGCCTCAGAGATAGAACAGAAAATGACTCCAGCCTCAGCTAGTTTTTCTTTAAAAGTAGTTGCAACAGAAACGCTATCGAATACAGCATCAACTGCTACTCCGGCCAACATTTTCTGTTCGCTTAGTGGGATGCCGAGTTTCTCATAGGTAGCCAAAATCTCAGGATCTACTTCATCCAAGCTATTTAATTTTGGTCTTTCTTTTGGAACAGAATGATATTGAATTTCCTGATAATCAATCTTCTTGTAATTTAAGTTTGGCCATTCCGGTTCTACCATTGCCAGCCATTGATGGAATGACTTCAATCTGAACTCAAGCATGAATTCTGGTTCATTTTTTTTACGAGAAATTTCTCTGATAATATCTTCATTCAAACCTTTAGGAAACTCTTCATATTCAATATTTGTCCTAAAGCCATACTTGTATTTTTTTGAAGCAGCGGTCTCAACTGCTTGCGCTTCACTCAACTTAGACATATTTAAAAAAGTGTTGATTGATTGATTATTTTATAATTATCTCAACGATGTTACCTTTACTTTCGTTCGATGAAAGTGATTTTTTTAACTACATAAAATTATAATAATAACATCGACTTATGAGATATGTGTATCTACATTTAATTAGTTATAATATACGGAAAATGGAGCTTATTCCTAAACAATCTAAATAAAGATAAGCAGAATTCTGTCAAATTGTTCTTTACACTTATTTTTTATCACTTTGCGGCAGGCTTACTGTAAATATTGTACCTACACCGACTGTACTTTCAACATCAATTGTAGCTTTAATCATTTCAGAGTACTTTTTGCATATATTTAATCCTAGCCCAACTCCTTGAAATTTTCTACGAATACCGGCGCTTTCCTGAGAAAAAGCTTCATACATTTGTTCTAAGAAGTCTTCGGAAATTCCAACCCCAGTATCAATAATGCTAACATAAGTACGCTTTCCTTTTTCGAAAATCTTTACCGTAACCCCACCCTTTTCAGTGAATTTCAATGCATTATTTAAAATAATATTTAGCACCTGATAAAGAATAAGTTCATCTGTATAAACCGGAAAGCTTGTTTCTCCTTCAATTTTCAATTCTAAACCGGCTTTTTTAGCAATAGGTTTGTGGAAGCTAAAAACTTTATTTATAGTAGTTGATAGTGTTGTCTGCACAAACCTGATTTTCGTACGATTACTTTCTATCTCCGATACCATCAAAATATTATTTAAGGTCTCAAGCAGGCGTTCACCACTAGACTTGATACTTTCAATGTATAAATATAGATCATTGTCCTTGTCCATTAAATCTATAAGTATTGATGCAAAACCAATAATGCCTGTGAGAGGTGTCCGAAGTTCATGACTCATATTTGCCATCATGTTCGACTTTAAGCGATCAGCTTCTTCAGCCTTCATGATAGAAAGGTTCATTTGTTCTTGTACACGTTTTTCATCCGTAATATCTCTTCCCAAACCAACAGTTCCGTATGGTTTTCCATACTCATCATAAACCATTGTGGTTGAGAGTAAAATCGGAAATACAGTTCCGTCTTTTTTAACATTAAGTAACTCGCCATGGAAGCCACCTTCAGTGATGGTGAAGTTTCTTATGTTTGTTCGCTCATCTATAATTTGATGTTTTTTCCAAAACTCTGATGAATCTAATCCAATAAGTTCATCACTAGTATAACCATACAGATTTTCGAATGATTTATTCACGTAGATGATGGTATCGCTCATATCTGTGATGATAATACTGTCATACACCTCACTGACAGTATCACGGAATAACTTAATCATCTGACGATAATCAGTTTGAGCTGTAATTTCATCTTTAGTGAATAAGTAATTTTCATCAATTATAATCAGTTCGTAATCATCCTGAAGAGCAACTTCCTGAAAACTTTTTCTAATTCGATCTTGATTTGTTAGATCATGCAGAATGTTATGATTTTCCCCAAAAAGAAGTGTTATCAAATCATTTTTAGTAGCAATATCCTGCTTATGAGCTAACTTAGAAATTAACGTACTGTAAGCTTCATTAGATTGAATTATCAATCCCTTACAGTCTGCTATACAAGCAGGAAGCTTTATATTGTGAACTGATATTTCCAATTAATCAAAATTTGTCATTCAAATACAATAAATCCTAGAAATCATCCCGTGCTACATGATATAAAAATTAATTTTGAGCCCGCTCCGAGAACCTAAGTTCCATTTTGCAGGTATTTAAGTGTGCAAAATGGTTTATGGTCGATTAGAGTTATAAGGGTACTTATGTGAAGTGCCAAAACCATTCTTGCGCCCATAC
>Ga0213835_100542_pt1 | contig 33839 bp, 29 predicted proteins | sample SWPATP01_FD_160576 | JGI IMG/M metagenome (GOLD analysis project Ga0213835, IMG submission 160576) | Coastal seawater microbial communities from Marineland, Florida, United States - SWPA TP0 #1 | ecosystem: Environmental > Aquatic > Marine > Coastal | place: USA: Florida | collected 2016-08-05
GGCTTCGTAACCCGCCACATGGGTAAACTGATAGCCCCCAATCACATCGCCGCAAGCATAGATCCGACCATTGGTCGTTTGGAGTTTGTCGTTTACATGGATGCCTTGACTGTCGTAGTCCACTCCAGCGGCTTCTAGGTTGAGGGACTTGATATTGGGAGTGCGGCCCGTGGCCAGGAGAATTTCATCGGCGATCGCCGCCACCTGGGAATCATCCTCAGTGTAGAGGTGTTTTTTGCCCTTGACCACTGCTACCCGTTTTAACCGGGCATTTTTCAGAATGGTGATTCCTTCTTGGTTAAATTGTTGCTCCAGGACAGCGGCGGCGTCGGGGTCTTCTTTGGGCAAAAGGCGATCGCGGCTCGCAAACAGAGTCACTTCCGTCCCCAAACGGTGGAAGGCTTGCCCCAACTCACAACCAATCGGCCCCGACCCAATCACCGCGAGGGATTCTGGCTGCTCTGTGAGGGAAAACACCTGTTCATTGGTAATAAAACCCGCTTCCTGGAGCCCTTCGACGGGGGGAACAGCAGGCCGTGATCCGGTGGCAATCACAAAAGCGCGGGCCGTTAGCTTGCGACCATTGACGAGAAAAGTTTTGCCGTCGAGAAACTGACCATCCCCAAAAATCACCTCGACCCCAAGCCCCTCAAATCGCTCTGGAGAATCATGGGGTTCAATGGTGGCGATCGCCTTTTGTACATGGCCCATTGCTTCTGAAAAATTAATTTCTGGCGCTTTTGTATGAACGCCGACCCGTCCTGCGTGGCGCACTTGGTGGGCAACTTTTGCCGCATGGAGAAAAGATTTACTGGGAACGCAACCATACCAGAGGCAATCTCCCCCAAGGCGATCCTTTTCGACCAGGGCCACCTTTGCCTTTAACTGGGCCGCTGCACTGGCCACCACGAGGCCTCCAGAACCACCGCCGATGATGACAATATCGTAATCCACAGCCACAGTTAAGTTTCTCCATTGGTGCAGTCAAGTGATTTTATTTTGCGCGAAAATTTCCCCTTTGTATCGCTAACGTTGGGATTTTCAGGAAATTTTTAACTCTTTTTCTGCTTAGCTTCAGTTTTGTCGCCCGCTCCCCCAGGCCAATTGCTTTTACTTTTGCGGAAAATTTACCCGAAAAAGTTCAATTCTAGCGGTGACAAATGGCCCATCCAAGCGCTTCTTGCCTTTTTATCCTTTAGGGACAAAGGAGGCTCAAACTTCCCGGGGGTGAAGTGCGGCGGCAACGATAGCTCTCAAAGGTAAAAATCTGTGGGTTAGTCGGTTCATAAAATACCCCATGGACAATCTGTTGTACGCTGTCATCGGCAACTCGTTCCAACCAGACCCCTTGGTAACCACCGCCATTGCCTGGGTAGTTATCAATCAAAATCTCTACCCAGGGCCTTGCATCGGAGGTTCCTTCAGGAACTTCTGTCGGAGGCAACCAACCTAGAACTGGGTCATACCAGCCAGCCTGTTGTGCTAACGCTCGCACTAAAACATAGATACTTTGGGATTCACTTTCCCAAGGGGCTTGTTCTGGGGCAAGGGTCGGTGCAGCCCGCCATTCGTCACCACCAAAATCTAAAAAAGTCAAATCAGTACAATTCCCGACAAAATCACAAGATTCCTTTGTTTTGCTCTCGAAAGGAAAAGTCTGACTCTCGGTATATTCTGGCCGTAATTCAGCAGCAATCCCCATGATCGGCATAAAAGTAAAAGACCAAGCCTGGTGGGGTGATCGATCATTGAAACTAGGGTCAGCATTTTCTACCCCATAGCTCTCTGCGAGATCCTGATAGAGAGATGGGGACAGATTATAGTGATCGACAGTTACCGTGTTCAGTTGTTCTCGAGCATTGTCGATCAGGGTCGGTGGTGATAGGCGAAGTCGGACGCGCCAGGCTGGTAAATCTGGGACACCGCTCAGGCGAGCTGCATATTCAAGGGGGCCCATGTTTTGAAAGTAGCGCAGTCCTTCTGGAGAGAGGCTAGTGGGCGTGGGGACTTGGGCAATTAGGGCAGGTGATGTTGGGGTCGATGGTTCTGCCGTCTGATGCCGCGATTGGGACATTACCCCCCCGGTGTTTTGGGTTTCTGAAGCGATAGGATTTGCTTGGAGCAGTTTGGCGGAATCTGCAGATTGACCACAGGCCGTGATCAAGGCGATCGCCATTCCTGTTGATAAATGAATGAAATTTTTAGTGAACATAGTTCAATCTCAATAAAATTACGTGGTGGTAAGTGCTGATTTCAATGGACATGGATAAAGCAATATTCGATTTACCTACTGCCTCATCCCAGTCCAACTACCACCATTGCCCACCGGCTCCTCAAAATAACTCCAACTTCTCACTCTTTTTGGGGGTAGGGATGACTGAAAGAGCAGCGGGCGTTGTCTCCGTTGTACTGGCTCTAGAAGATGCTTGATCAAAAAAAGTGGCCAAGCTCCGGAGACCCCTCCCTTCCAGGGTGAAAGGCAGCAAAGTAACGGGGGAGAAAGCTTGCGAGATTGGGATCGTCTCATATTAACAATTCAGTAACTAAAAATTTTTGATCAATGACTTTGAGTTACTGCGTTTTTAGTGGCTAAGAATAATTACCTATGCAGTAACCGAATTAACGATGATTTTTTAGGATCGCTACAATGTGATGGCCGGAAAAGCTGGCGATCGCCATATTGTGGCTCGTGGCCTAACCGCATATCAGTGATTGTAGATACGTTGAGGAGAGACCTTTAAAGATGTTACGAAAAATCCTTCTATTAGCTGGGCTTGTGGGGTTAATAGGTATTCAAAAACCCGCCACAGCTGATGTTGTTGCCTATCCTTTGGTTTATGACATCGATGACCAACCCTTTGAGGGGTATGTTGCCCGCAACGAAGGCTTTGGGGATGATCAGCCGGTTGTTTTACTCGTGCACGACTGGGATGGCCTCAATCGCTACGAGAAAATGCGCGCGAATATGCTCTCGACCCAAGGTTATACGGTACTTGCCCTTGATCTGTATGGTCAGGGGGTACGACCCGAAAATGTCGCTGAATCCCAAGCAGAAAGTGGCAAACTCTATGGCGATCGCCAACTGATGCGCGAAAGATTACAAGCAGGCTTAGAAGTCGCCAAGCAACTCGAAGGGGTTGACCCAGAAAAAGTTGCCATCATGGGCTATTGCTTTGGCGGTTCGGCAGTGCTAGAAATGGCCCGGTCAGGGGCAGATCTTGATGGCTTCATTTCCTTCCATGGCGGCTTAGCTCTACCAGAAGGTCAAGATTACAGTGAAACCACAGGTTCCGTTTTAGTGCTCCATGGCTCGGCTGATCCTGTCTCTCCCATCGCTGAGGTGGCCGCCCTCGCCACAGATTTAAACGAAGCGGGCGTGACCTACGACATGGAAATCTATGGGGGTGGCTTGCACTCTTTTACCAAGTGGGATTCTAGCGATTATGACCCCCAAGCGGATCTCAAATCCTGGGATGAATTGCTCGAATTTTTAAAAACAGTTTTTTAAACCAGATCAATTTTTCATTTCAGAAAAGTTACAGTTCATTATCGGCAAGTTTTGGAAAAATATCATTCCAGGCTTGCTTTTTTGATGTTTTTCGCCACGGTAAAACAGCAATTAGTACAAATTTTTACATCATTAATTTCACGCCCATTGGGAAACTTTTCCGTGGCTTAACCTGTCATGGACTTTTACACAAGGATTGAGTTAAGCAGGATATTTAGCACCATGAAACCCTTCACACGTCAATGGGTACTGCTGGGCCTTATTCCCCTCCTGACTTTGGGGTCACTACTGCCCACATTGCCCGCCGCCGCTGACCCCAGAAGAAACAACACCCCCGAAAATTCCTACGAATACTACAGATATCGTTGGGATTATGATGACGATGATGACTGGGATGATTATGACGATGACGACGATGATCGCTATCGATATCAATACCGTCGATACGACTGGCGAGATGAAATTTCTTCCTGGGATAGAATTTTTAATGACATTGATCGCAATTACAACAGTCGTATTCCCCGCGAGCTTTTTTATTTCCTAAGACGCGACCAAAATCTGCGTCGGAGCCTGTTTCAAACCTTCGGTCTGCCTAGGGGAAATGACAGTTTGATCCGTGACATTATTCTCGGTGTTCTTTTCGATCGTAACTACAACAATTACAATAACTACCGTTATCAGCGCGGGTTTGACTACGGCATCGATGCTAGTTGCTTACCAGCCCGGTGGCGACAGGAATATTATCGCGGCAACCCAGTGCCTCCCTATTTGTTGCGGCAATGTGGTCGCGTGCGTTCGTATGATTACGATGATTAGCTAAAACGATTTCCCTAGGGTTGTTTCACTGAGGGGACATCGGGTCTACGGAACAAACCGAGGCTATAAAGATAGAGCGTCCCGACGGAACTGAGAAAGAGCACATAGGCGATCGCCTGGGCCAGGTAAATTTTTTGGCGATAACCCAACAAGGATTTCAGCAAAATCCCCGGAAACTGTTTGTCGGGTAAAGTTTCTGACAAATCCCAAAGCTGAATCCCTAGAACGCAGGCTGGGGCAGGGGAAATGCAGAGGGCTTGATATTGGGTTTGGATCTGGGCAAAAAGGGCGATCGCCGCATCGATGTGCTTTAGAACACCGACCACCAGCCCCGCAATAATCAGCAGCAGAAAGATTCCCATCACCTGAAAAAATAACTTGATATTCAGCCGTACCCCCAGGGCAAAGAGGAGAAACCCCAGCACCGTTGCCACAGTCAAGCCAGCCATCGCCCCAAGACTCGGCGGCAGCCATCCCCCTTGGAATTGGGCCACGATAAAAATCACCGTTTCAAATCCCTCCCGGAGTACCGCAATAAAAATCAGGGAAAAGACAGCCCAGGCCGCCGTTTCTCTGTCCTGGAGTGCCGCTTGCAATGCCCCTTCGACATCGGACTTTAAAGATTTGGCCTGGCGGGTCATCCAAATGAGCATCCAACTCAACATGGCGATCGCCACAACCCCAAAACTCCCTTCGAGGATTTGTTTAAAAACTGGCGCATAGGCTCCATCCGCCGTCGCCACCTGTAACAGCAGCCCCCACAGACCCCAGCCCACCAGGACACTCGCCCCCAACCCGGCACCAATGCCACCATAGACCCACTTTTGGAGGGACATCTGCTGCGCTTTCGCCAGACAAGCCAAGACAATGCCCACCACCAGGGCCGCTTCAAAGCCCTCCCGCAACGTAATCACAAAGGCGGGTAATGCTGCACTAATTTCCATAACTGATCCCATCAATTTCGGTGACGTTTTTCGCTTGCGCAATGCTTTTTTGATCCTAAAGGATTTTCCTTAAGACCTAGGCGATCGCCAAAAGTCCCTTACTCTCACCATCGCTGCGATGAATATTTTGCATCCAAATTTTGCATAAAAGTGACGGCCAATCACGATTAATGCTTAACGGCTCTGACAAGACATTTTTTATCTTGACTGAATGGTCAAAAATAAAGCAACTCAAAAATGCTCACAATGCATTTTCTGCAACATTTTGCTCTTTATTGGCAGATACAGAAAGTCATTTTATTCACAAAGTCATATTATTCACAACTTTTGGTCAAGGACACCAGGAAGGAAAGGAATACAGATAAACTCTTAGATAGTTGCCTTAGTGTGTGGCAGAGCATTGTCCATTGCAGCCGTCACCTAACATTTCATCGAATAACGCCACATGACCAACCTTACGCTTCTTCAGCTTTGTATTTGGCTTAGTCACAAACACGGGGACCCCCTGGATGGACTGCGTCAAGAGCTATTATTGCGGGCGTTAGAAGGGTACAAATTAAAAGATATTCAGATCGATGGCTATTCCCACAGCTATGTAAAACGGGTTATTGCTCCGGATCTTTGGAAACGCCTCGGACGTTATTGTAACCAACGGGTGGGGATTCGTTCACTCCAGTTGGCTTTGACCACTAAATATGAGCAGCTCTCGGAACAAGAAAAGGCAGCGGTCGATAAAATCGTACCCAACGGTATGGCCGCAACGACGGAGTCCCAAGTACCAGCCCCAACACCACCCCAGTACCAAGGAATTCCGAGAAACAAGAATCATTTTTATAACCAAGAGTCAACCCTGCGCACCCTAGGGCAACGGCTCCAACAAAGGGATATTTCATTAATCTTCGTGCTAGGGGGTGGCGGCCTGGGAAAGACTACCCTTGTCAGCGAAGTGCTCCGGCACCACCCACCACTCCAGGAAAACACGCTCTGGTGTAACCTCAGCGATCGCCTCATGTTTGATCACAATTGGGCTTTGATTCAGCAGGAATGGGCCTTGGCGGAACACCCTGACGGGGCGATCGCCCAACTCCAGGATCATTTGCAACAGCAGCCGAAGATTTTAGTCTTTGACCACTGGGAACTACTCTTTGCCACCGCTTGTCTGTCGGGAAACTATCAACCGCAACACGTAATGTATGTGGAATTTTTAGAGGCGATCGCCCACCAGAGTCTAGCTGGCACCGTTGTCGTGATTTCCAGAGAAAATTCCCCCGCCATCGAAGCCTTAGCCACGGACAACCCCAGGGTCACATTGATCACCGTCGAAGGCCTCAGTAATTTAGTCGCCCAGCAAATCCTCCAGGAATATAACCTCCAAGACCCAGAGCTTTGGGCTGATTTGGTCGAGACCTATCGCGGCAACCCCCTCAAGCTCCGGCTAATTGCCACAGGGATTCAAGAATGGTATGGCGGTTCTGTGGCGCAATTTCAAAACCAAGAAACAATTATCGGTGGCAATACCCTACGGGATATCCTCTACAATCTCACCTGCCGCATTAGCAACTCCGAACAGGAAGTGCTCTACTGGCTGATGTTGTGGGGCAAATCCATTACCCTCGAACAACTGCAGGCTAACTTTCATGTAGAAATGCCCTTTGCCAGTGAAGTTTGGGATGCGGTGCGCTCCCTTGACCGACGTTTCCTCCTGGAGAAAAAAGAAAATCATCGCCCCTACTTTGGCCTGCAACCGTCTATCCAGCGTTACCTCGCCCAGGAATTTACCCGGGAATGTTGCCAAGAAATTATCCAGGCGATCGCCACTCTCCCCCAAACCCACTTTAATCACCTCAAACATTTCCCCCTCATGCCCCAGGGAGCCGATCCAAATATCCTGACTTCCCCCGTTATTTGCCCGATCCTGAAGGGACTGCAAAACCGTTATCGGGATTTTTCACAAATCCAAGCAAATTTGCGGCGACTTGCCCAAAACACGCCCCCTGCAAACTCCCTCCAGCACGACTATCGCCAAACCAATCTCACCCTTCTATATGAAACCTTAACGACCTATTTTCTCTAGCCCATCCGGAGATATTTAAAGGAAAAACTTTTCTGGGAATCTTCTGAGGCGATCGCCCTTCTCTGATAGACTTTGGGGTGTTTACAAAAAAACTAAATGACTGGTGGTTTTGATCAACAGTCGCAGTCTGGAGGATAAAAAGCGTGGAAAGCACCCTCGGTTTAGAAATTATTGAAGTTGTCGAACAAGCGGCGATCGCCTCTGCCAAATGGATGGGGATGGGCGAAAAAGATACCGCCGACCAAGTGGCCGTTGAAGCCATGCGGGAACGGATGAATCAAATTCATATGCGCGGTCGCATCGTTATCGGTGAAGGGGAGCGGGATGATGCCCCCATGCTTTACATCGGTGAAGAAGTCGGTATTTGTACCCGTGAAGATGCCAAAGCCTATTGCAACCCCGATGAACTGATCGAAATTGACATCGCCGTTGACCCCTGTGAAGGCACCAACCTCGTCGCCAATGGTCAACCCGGTTCCATGGCAGTCCTCGCCATTTCCGAAAAAGGCGGTCTGTTCCATGCCCCCGACTACTACATGAAAAAATTGGCCGCGCCCCCAGCCGCCAAAGGAAAAGTTGACATTCGCAAGTCAGCCACCGAAAACATCAAAATTTTGTCTGAGTGCTTAAATCGTAGCCCAGAAGAATTAGTCATTATCGTGATGGATCGCCCCCGTCACAAAGATCTGATCAAAGAAATTCGGGCCACTGGCGCCCGGGTTCGTTTGATTAGCGATGGGGACGTATCTGCGGCAATTTGTGCTGCCTTTGCTGGGACGAACATCCATGCGCTGATGGGAATTGGGGCCGCTCCTGAAGGGGTGATCAGTGCCGCCGCGATGCGTTGTTTGGGTGGTCACTTCCAAGGGCAACTGATTTACGATCCCGCCGATGTGAATACCCCCGAAAGTGCGGACTGGAATCGCGAAGAAAATATCAAACGCCTCAAGTCCATGGGCGTTGAAGATCCGGACAAGGTTTATGAAGCAGAAGAATTAGCTTCCGGTGAAACGGTTCTGTTTGCGGCCTGTGGGATTACCCCCGGCACCCTCATGGAAGGGGTTCGTCTGTTCCATGGTGGCGCACGCACCCAGTCTCTGGTTATTTCTAGCCAATCCATGACGGCTCGCTTCGTGGATACCATTCACATGTGGGACAACCCCCAAAATATTCAACTCTAGGATCAAACTTGACAGCGATCATTGGAGTTTAATCTGTCTGCAACAAAAGGGCGATCGCCAACGAGGGGTCGCCTTTTTTTCGTGCGCTGTCAGCGATTGGGATGCCGTAAAGTTACATAAATTTTCTTTACAAAACCTTTTGTCCCTAAATGTTCGGAGACTACATTGCATAGGAAGTTAAAAAAATCCTTTAATAGAACTCTGCGCTTCCCTTGGATGTTGGAGCCCTAGAGAGATCAAACCTTTAGAGAAAACCCCATGAATATCGTTGTTGTTGGCCTGAGTCATAAAACAGCCCCCGTCGAAATCCGCGAAAAACTCAGTATTCAAGAAGCGAAAATGGACGAGGCGATCGCCCACCTCAAATCCTACCCCCACGTAGAAGAAGTCGCCGTTATCAGTACCTGTAACCGCCTTGAAATCTATGCCGTCGTGCAGGAAACAGAACAGGGCGTGCGGGAAATTTGCCAATTTCTTGCGGAAACCGGACAACTCCAACTCAACCGCCTGCGCCGTTACCTCTTCACCCTGCTGCACCAAGATGCCATCCGTCATCTCTTGCGAGTCGCTGCGGGCCTAGAAAGTCTCGTTCTCGGCGAAGGCCAAATCCTCGCCCAGGTCAAAGCCGCCCACAAACTTGGTCAACAGCACAAAGGCCTAGGGCGCTTACTCGACCGGATGTTCAAACGGGCGATCACCGCCGGGAAACGCGTCCGCAGCGAAACCAACATTGGCACCGGGGCCGTTTCCATTAGCTCCGCCGCCGTGGAATTGGCCCAGATGAAGGTCAAGGATCTTTCCAATCAAAAAATTGCGATTATCGGTGCCGGGAAAATGTCGCGTCTGTTGGTGCAACACCTCGTTTCTAAAGGGGCCGAAGACATCACTATCGTCAACCGTTCCGAACGGGGGGCGCGGGATCTCGCGAAAAAATTCCCCGATGTGGATCTGCAATTAGAATTGCTGCCAGAGATGCTCAATGTCGTTGAACAGGCGGACATTGTCTTTACCAGTACCGGGGCGACGGAACCGATTCTTGACCGGGCGAAACTGGAAAATCTCGATCTTCACACGTTAATTTTGATCGATATTTCTGTGCCCCTTAACGTTGCTGCCGATGTGGAAGAAATCGCCGGCGTGCGTTTATATAATGTGGACGCCCTCAAGGAAGTAGTGGCCCAAAACCAAGCGTCCCGCCGCAAAATGGCCGAAGAAGCCGAAGCCCTTTTAGAAGAGGAAGTAGAAAACTATATCCAATGGTGGCAGTCCCTCGAAACCGTCCCGACCATTAGTTCCCTACGCAGCAAAGTCGAAAGCATTCGGGAGCAGGAGCTGGAAAAAGCCCTCTCTCGCCTCGGTGCAGAATTTGAAGAGAAGCACCAGGAAGTTATCGAAACCTTGACCCGGGGGATCGTTAATAAAATTCTCCATGATCCGATGGTGCAACTGCGGGCCCAACAGGATATTGAAGCCCGTCGAGTCTGCCTCCAATCGCTGCAAATGCTGTTTAACCTCGAAACGGAAGAGGCGATTTAGCAAGAGCCTAAGGCATTATTAAACCCAATAAATTTCGGTTTGAGCCGGTGTTTTCGCTAGGATGATGAACGCGGAGACTCCGGCTCTGTAAGTTTATTTTTTAATTTCTTTTAAATTTCTGAGGTAAATAAATGCGCCAAAATCGATGGAAAAAGGCGATCGCCAGTTTGTTGATCGTGATCAGTTGTACGTTGGCTGCTTGCGGTGGCGTCGGTAGCCTCCAGGGCTATAGCAATGGCACCTATGGCTATCAGTTTCTCTATCCCAATGGTTGGATTCCCGTTGACGTCAGCAAGAGCGATACTGGCGTAGATGTGGTATTTCGGGATTTGGTGGAATATTCCGAAAATTTGAGCGTCATTATCAGTGATGTTCCCGCCGACAAAGCCTTAAACGATCTCGGCACTCCCACCGATGTTGGCTATCGGTTTATGAAAGAAGCAAGCCAAAATAGCGATCGCCAACCTGAATTGATCCGGGCCGAAAGCCGCACCGACAAGGGCCAAACCTACTACACCCTCGAATATCGCGTCACCCTCCCTGAAGGTCAAATGCGCCATGACCTCGCCACCGTTGCCGTCAAGCTAGGCAAACTCTATACCTTTAATCTCTCGACCCGCGAAAGCCGTTGGCCCCAAGTGGAGAAACTCTTTAACGCGATGGTCAATTCCTTTAAGGTCTAATTGATCAGCCATATTCAAGCAATATTTTTGACACCTTGATCCGCCAGTGCATCCACCTGGGTATGCTGTAATTGCCTTTGTTTGCGCCGCCTTACCTCAAAACACCATGGAATTTGTCCTTGCGTCCGCTTCCCCAGCCCGTCGTCGTTTACTCCAAGGCATTGGGATCAACCCCATTGTCCACGTGAGTCATTTTGATGAATCCCAAATTCACCATGATGATCCGGCCCAGTTGGTCGAAGCCCTCGCTGCGGCCAAAGCAAAAACCGTGGCCCAACATCGTCAAGATGCTTTAATCCTCGGCTGCGATTCAGTGCTCCATGTCCGAGGGGAAATCTTGGGGAAACCGGCCTCCCCTACTGAGGCGATCGCCCGGTGGCAAACCATGCGGGGCCATTACGGTTTGCTCTATACAGGCCATGCCCTCGTGGATCAAACCCAAAACCAACTGCTCGTGCGCCACGGAGTTACAAAAGTCTATTTTGCAGCCATTGACGATGACACCATTGCGGCCTATGTGCGCAGCGGTGAACCCCTACAATGTGCAGGGTGTTTTGCCCTTGAAGGAAAAGGGGGGCTTTTTATCGAAAAAATTGAAGGCTGCCATAGTAACGTCATTGGTTTGAGCCTACCGCTATTACGGGAAATGCTGGCGCACCTCGGCTATACCGTCCAGACCCTATGGCCCTAAGATCAGCGGCAATGTCAAACAAATAGGGCAATGTTACATTTACTGGCATTTTACCAACGACATTTTAGGGATGGGATATTCTGAGAAGAAATAACATCCGCCCAGCCATCATCCCCAGGCTTTTATCCATACTGCGCCCCCATTTTTGCGCCAACCCAGTGACCAAGGAGATTCCACCATGTCCTTAAGCGATGAATTTAAGCAAGCCCTCCGCAGCGGCGACCTTTCCAAAGCCTTTACGATGGTGGCGAGTAAGGCAGCAACCCTAAATATTACGACTCGCATTGTCCGTCATCCTGACCAGGGTGAGCCCTACCCTCCCGATACGAGCCTCCATACCCAAGTCGATCTCATTAATGGCACCGTCGAAAATGATGTCGACGAGGCCGTACTCAATACTGCTCAGTACCAGAATCTCCAGCATTTTCATCAACAGCAAGTTGCCCTAGGTCACCGTAAAATTCAAGAAAATTTCCAGGGTTTGCAACAGCTATTTCAGTTGCTTGTGACCCTGCAGCAATATGACCGCTTGATGAATGCCGAGGAACCCCTAGACCTGAAATTCCTTGAAATTCCTAACCAAACGCTCATGGCCGCAACGGTGAAGGTTGTTGAGCCTTTTTCGGAAACGCCGCCGGAGAGTGATAAAATTCCCCCTCTGCCCCATAATTCCCTGCCAACGGTAGCCCCCTCTGCCCCGACCGAATCAGCTGCGGAACCTCAGCCCAGCTTTGTCGCAGAAAAGAACGAGGCGAAGGATCTAGCGGATGCTGATTCTCTCAACTTTTTAGATAATTTTGCGGAAATTGCCCTGGATGAAACGCCAGAGGCGACCCTGACAACCCATGAGGCCCCAGAAATTGAAGATTGGGAAACCCCTGTTGATACCACGGCGGCAGAACGGGCCAACGGCGATCGCCCCGATGCCTATGTCCCCAATTTGGCAGATTTTGAAGTAGACAGCGATCCCTTCAGAGATGAGGCAGTAGACGATTTAGAATTAGAAGATTTACTCGAAGACCCCGAAACTCCCGTAGCAGAGACAGCGACATCGTTAGAAACCACGGATCTAGATGCGGTCGATGATGAGACTTTATTTGCATTTTTGAATCAGGATTGGCACAATCACCCAGGCGTCACGGAGATCACGTCCCTCGATGGGCCGGAGACAGACCGATTGCCTTTACCTCCCCTTCCGGAAAATTGGTTGGAGCAGGAACTGGCCGCAGAAGCAGAGGCTTTACCTGATCTGGCAGAGTCCGAAGCTAATGATGGTGATAGTGAAGCAGACTTAGGGGACTTCAATGAAACCATCGCTGACTTTGGGGAGGATATTTTCATAGAGGATCTGGCCCTCGGCGAACTCCCGGAAGATGAACTTGGCGATCGCCTAAGCCAAGCCTTCCCGGATGTCACCACCGCCGATTTTGACAATGACCCGGAAGCCTCATCAGAGTTGACGGCAGATGATGCCTTGCCCAACGAGGAATTCAGCGAAGAAGAAGAATTAGACTTTACGGACTCTGACTTAGAACGTTTAGAGACTTTGGCCGCCGCTGACTTGGACGATCTTCTGGGGAGTAATGAAGAAACGCTCATTGAAACCACCGAAGCAGATGCGGCGATCGCCCCCGAAGAAACCATTACAGATCACCAAGACCTACCCACGGATCTAGAGGATTTGGACGCCTTTGACTTCAACCTCTTCCCCACAGATTTAGACGAAAATACCCTCGGCCCCTTAAATGCCCCAGACCTTGGCAGTTCAGACTTAGCCCTAGATCTAGAATTAGATGACGACGGAGACCTAGACCTCGATCCCGATGCTTTTGATGCCGATTTTGAGCTTGGGGCTGATCCCTTGGCAACAGCAGATCCCCTAGCCGAGGAAGACTTCGATCTGCCCAGTGATTTTGAGCTTGATCTCGAACCCATTGATCATTCCAACAATACCAGTGATGATTCTGGGTCAGATATCGATTCCCTAGAAGCTCCAGAAGCTCTATCTGAAGACGATCTTGAGCAATTTGACGATTTTGAGTTTGACCTCGACCAGATGGAGCTCTCTGGGGAAATGGCCCTTGATCCCCTCGATGCATCCTTTGATTTAGATCTAGAACAACAAGACTTCACCGAGGATATTCACGTCGCCCCGGCTGATCCTGATGCCCCACCGGAATCCACGACGGATCCCGACGCTTGGCTGTCAGAGGGAGCCGACCCAGAGGAAGAAGATGCCGATATCTTTAACCTAGGGGAACTCGATGAGGCAGCACTGCTCGACTTTGACCTTGATCAAGACCATCTCTCCGAACTTGAAATCGAAGCCCTTGATCACCAAGAAAATTCCCACGACTTTGAGGCCAGTGAGTTCAGCAAAGAGACTGTGATTCAGGCAGATTTTCAACAGCCAGATGATCTTAGTCCGCAAGATGCTGCAGCCCTGGATTTTGACGACTTAGACCTTGATCTTGACCCCCAGACTTTGCCACCGGAGGCCATGGCCCTTTGGGATGATGATCTTGACCTTACAGCCGATCTCCCTTCCCTAGGAGATGAAAGCAACGGCACCAGCGAGGCCAATCATCACCATGACGCAACAGCCGCCCCGACCAATGATTTCAGCGATGATAGTTGGTTAGAGGAACTTGATCTGTCGGGTGAACTAGATCCTGATTTCGATCTTGCCCTTGATGACGAAAATTCAGCGATAGATATCACCAGCCTCGATAATTTGGATCAAGACAGTGCCATTGATCTATCCGCCAGCGATGCGGCGATCGCCCCCGATGGGGATCTAGATTTAGAAGAAGCGCTAGCAGATTTAGAAGAACTGAGTACCTTTGATAGCAAGGACTTTGATGATTTTGATTTTGGAGACGAGGCGCCTCTTTTTCTAGAAGAAGAGTCCTAGGTGTTACTGCTAACGACGCTCCCAATTGTTTCATCCCACTTTTTTGGTCTCCCATGAATCGTTCTGCTCCCGAAGCCAAATCCCCTCAGCTCCAGCCTGCTGCTATGGACCCATTTATCCAGGCTCTAAACCAGGTTTTTCTGGATGCAAGCACCCTAGAGGTCAGTACGATGGTGGTCGATGCCATTGATGGTCAGCGATTTATTCCCCAGGAGGTTTACCAAGATTTGTATTATCTCAGGGAGGATACGCTCAGCCAGCAGCATTACTCCCCCGATTTACAGGCGGCCTACGGCAATTTGCGATCGCAACTGGCGCGACAATACCACACCCTCCTCAGGGAACCGACACACCCTTTGTATCATGGCGAAAACTCCGGCCCTCTCCCCCCACTCCCCAATCCCACGGGCGATGCCCAAGATCAGCGGCAAATTCAAAATCTGCTTGGCGATCGCCAATTTCTCTGTTGCCTACGCAAACTAGGAGAACTAAAAATTGCCCTTGACCAACGCAAACGACAGCACCAACAAGCGAAACAGCCCCTCCCCGAAGGCATTATTTACGCGAAAACAATCCTGCAACTGGATGGCACCATTGCGAATACCTACACCGAAGCTCTGATGAGCCATCCCCACTGCACGACAATCCTCCAGGCCCACCAGCACAATATCCAAACCAGTGAACAGCAATGGCAGGGACTCTTAAGATTTTTTATCAGTCTCATTCAAGGCACGTTCAAACGACAACCCAAACCGAGTTCACAAACGTCCAAAGCCCGACCAAGTCTCCCCAGAGCGTCCCTTGTTAAGCCCCAATAGTTTTCTCTGTCATTTACGCTTTTTGCCCTTTCTCCCGTGACTGTTTCCGCACACCCCTACATCCAACTGGATCAAGAACAGCTAACGCCGCCACCGCAGTCCACACTCTGCCACGGGGTTTTATTTGTGTTGGATCATGATGACCTTTTGCAGCTCCTGGCGCTCAAAAACAAAGGGCAAACCCTAACGTTTACCGATGAGTTCAACCTCGCTTGGCGAAAATATGTGCTTTTTCGAGAAGGTGACTGGCCCCAGGCGTCCCTCTCTTTTCTGTTGCGTTACGAAGGGATCAACGTTTTAAAGACCCAAATTGGACTTGATGGCGGTGTGTTGCACCAAGTGGTAGCGGATCTACTGCCGTCGCCTTCCCTCTATCAACAGTTAGCAGAAATTCAAGGGTGGTTTATTGGGCAATTATTGACGCAATTACCCTGGCGACAACGAAAATATGGTTTCAGTTGCCTGGCCTGGCCCTTGGCGATCGCCTTTGTATTAATCTCTGTGATCTTGGGTTGGTCAACGCTGATGATGCAACCCTTACTATGGATTCTCGTTCCCATCGTCTTGGGCCTGCTCGGCTGGGGATTGCAGACCTTATTACGACAATGGCGATATCCCCTAAAACGCTGGTTGCTCTCCCAGGTACTTTATGGCCGCTTTGCCCAGTGCGATCGCCTGAGAAACTGGGGACTCCGCTGGCTCCATTACCTTTGAGCGCTGATCAATTAACGCCAAAGCAAACTTGGGCCTAGGAGTTCATTGGCTCCGAGACCTGAGTTGTCTCCCCGTGGTTCACCCGCGACGGCAACTCCAGGCAGTAACCCGCCCCATAAACCGTTTTGATGTACTGGGGACGACGGGGCTCCGGCTCTAACTTCGTGCGCAGGTGGCGAACGTGCACCCGGATGGTCTCGATATCATCGGAAGGATCATAACCCCACACTTCCTTGAGGATTTCGCTGGGAGAAATGGTCTGGCCGTGACGTTGCAGGAGACAGTGGAGCAATTCAAATTCAAGGTGAGTCAATTTGATGGTCTGATCAAACCAAATCGCCTCGAATCGCTCTGGGATTAACGTTAACGGGCCGTAGTTTAAAATTTCTGTGTGTTTGGCGGCCTGGGGAATGCGATCGCTCCGTCGCAATAAAGCCCGCACCCGCACCAACATTTCTTCGACTTCAAAGGGCTTCGTGAGGTAATCATCGGCCCCCGCGTTAAAGCCATCTACCTTATCTTGGGTCTGCCCCAGGGCGGTTAACATCAAAATGGGGATATCTGCTGTGCGTTCTTCCCGCCGGATCCGTTGACAAACGGTAAACCCGTCCACTTTCGGCAACATCAGATCCAGCATGACCAAATCGGGTTGTAGCTGCACCGCCAATGCCTGACCTTTAATACCGTCTTCGGCACGACTGACGTCATAACCCGCCATTTCAAGGTTTATCGCAACCAATTCGGCGATCGCCGGATCATCATCAATAATTAAAATTCGAGGCATCACAACCAAGCTAAAGCAACTGCTTCTATCTTAAAAGGAAAATTCAAAAGGATTAAGGAATTTTCACAAAATTCCCCGGTCATGACAATCAAAATTTATGGATAATCAGCCTTATTCTTTGATTTTCAAAGGTTTCATCCACTCGATCTATTTAGAAAGAACATTACAGATTACCAAGCAATGTTAACTTTTGCGTAAATTTATCGGCACTCAGCCTCAAAAATCTAAAGAAAATCTTAAGGCGACAAGCGTGCTTTTTGGGCGCGATTCTTATGGTACCAAGCTGCAATTTCTGGACACCAAGTTTCAAAGTGAACAAATAATAATTCACAAAGTTGTTGGGCTTCTAGTTGGGCGTCTTTTTTCCAACGCAAATCTAACAAATGCATCAGCGATCGCACATTGCAACTCATAACAAAGTGTTGCCGCGCATCAAAAGGAATCAAACTCCGAGCGTGCTCCTCTGCCAAGCCTTCTTCAATCCGTTGCCGATAGCGATCGCAGGCAGCCAGACACCATTCCTTATCAGCGTTACGCTGCTCTTCTGAGTAAAAATATTTTTTCCCTTGACGATTATCATACTTACCCACAGGCCGTAGGTAAAAGACCTCTTCTACGTCCCGCTTGCCTTCTGCAACGTCAATAATCCGCTGTCCTGTATAGCGGAAAGAATTGTGCACAACAACACCATTCGCCACAAAATTATGCCAAGGCCCTTGTACTTCCAGATCGTAGGTGGGCTGGATCCCAAGATATTCCACGGCAACCACCTTCACCGGATGCGCTTTTAAACGACGACCCTTAGATTTAGGTTTTGCCGCCCACATTTCAGGTTTTCGGATGGGGTGAAATCGTCTGGCAAAATCCTCTTCCAAGTGATTTTGATGTAGAGATTGATGGCAAGTCTGACAAAGAGAAACTAAATTCTCAAATTCGTAGGCAAGGGATTTATCCGCAAAAACGGGTACGAGATGATGGGCATGTAATTGTTTACCTTGTTGGCCACAAGACTGACAAATATAGTCGAATTTTGCATGGACTTGTGGAGCAATTTGTCGTGTCCAGGCCCCAATCTGTTGCCGCTCTGTGGCAGTGCCGCCTCTCCAAAAGTGAGAATCTGCACCACGTTTGGTGAAATGTTGCGCATTCCGTCGCCGTGTTTCCATAGCTGTCTCAGACAATGTAAGACGATAACCCGTTAAACCTTTATTCCAAGGTTGTTTGGTTCCAGGGGAGCGTTTATTGAGTTGGAGGCCATGATGGTAGCTCCACTTTTTCACAGATTCGATAGAGCAATTCGCTAAAGCAGCAATTTCATCGACATGTAACCCTCGTTCATGTTGCTGTTGTAGCCAAGTACGACTGCGATAACAGCCATTACCGACAACTGTTTTTAGCCCTCGCCGATGACCCGCAGGAAGTTTTAATTGAAATTTCTTGGCCCAATGGCGAATCACGTCTGGGGAGCAGTCACAAATATTAGCAATTTGCTGAGCTGTTAACCCTTGTTTTGCCTGTGCGGCTAACCAAGATTGCTGACTGTAGAGAGCATCGGGACGGACAACGCCGTTGGTCATGACTTCACAGGTTTTTGTCACTGCTAGGACTTGATGTTCTTCATCGGTCATTAAACCCAGGGCTTCTCCCATGCGTTGCCAGCCTTGGGTCGTGTAGAGACGATGATTAACGGTGCAGTCAAGGGTTTTTCCATCGGCTAAGGTCAGGCGATAAACGGGCTGCTCACCGCTACTCATTACATCTTGGAGATGGCCAATTTCAAAATTACCAGTGTCCTCATTCAGCACCCTTAATGACATGTTACGCAAGCGAGTTTTACAGTCGCGGCGGTAAAAGCCTGGTTGTTCACCTTTGCGACCACGAATTTTGCGTTCCCGTATGGCTTTTTCTCCGTTGTGCCAGAGGTCATGGAGATCGCTAATTTTAATTTTGCGGAGAGATCCAGAGGCTTGGACAAAGGTGATTTCTGTATCTCCGGCGAGGCACTGTACATCAAAGGAAACGCCCACGCGATGAGTCCGGATTTGCTGCATCATCGAGTGGGGAAAATAGCCCACATTAAAAACAATCTGGGGATGTTCCAGGGGGCCATAGTGACCGCGACCACCCGCCAAAAGATGTTTAACAATTAACTCCCCTGCTTTTTGTTCGTCTGGAAAATTACTCTGTTGTTCCCACACAAATTCCTCGCAGTAGTCCTGGTGCATGGCACTCCAGATAGTTTGCTGGGGGTTGGGGGTAGAGCGGAGCACTTCAACGCGAAATTTATCCATGACAATTCAAACTCAGGAGCAAATGGAGATGTAGGGAAAGAAAAGATTTGATTTCACCATAGACAAAAATAAGCGATGTCCATGGGGGTTGTAATAAAAATTGGGGCGATCGCCAACTATAAACAGAATCGGCCTAGACTCTGGGCAGGGTGACTTTTCCTTCCTGATTTTGGTATTTTCCACCACGATCAGAATAAGTTGTGTTGCAGGGATCGCCTTCAAAGAAAAGTAGTTGCACAACCCCTTCATTAGCATAAATACGGCAGTCGGTACTAGAGGCGTTGCTGAATTCAAGGGTGATTGCACCGCACCAGGAAGCCTCTAGGGGAGTTGTGTTCGCAATCAGACCGACACGGGCATAGGTGGACTTACCAAGACAGATCGCGGTGACATTGGGGGGCATCTGAATTTTTTCGAGGGACACGCCCAAACCATAGGAATTAGCCGGAATAATAAAGTAATCGCCGTACTCATCGCGCTTGAGGTCAACCCGCTCAAGGTTTTCCGGGCTGAAGGCTTTGGGATTCACAACGGTGCCAGGGATATGGCGGAAAATAAGAAATTCTTCGGGGCTGAGGCGAATATCGTAGCCATAGCTAGACAGGCCGTAGCTGAGGGCCGGTACAGTTTGCTGGGGGGACAGTTGGATCTGGCGGATCAGTGAGGCTTCAAAGGGAGAAATCATCCCCTGTTGGGCTTGTTCGAGGATCCAAATGTCATTCTTCAGCATAGTTCCTGTAGCTAAAATCGCTCATCATAGCAAAAAACAAAAACTATATAATCCCACAAAAACCCCACAAATTTGGAGTTTGGAGTTTATTTTTTTAATTTGGAGAAATTTGCAGAGCGGCGATCGCCCCTGGAATATCCCAACCGCGCCCCTGGAATACCCCAACCGCAAAAATCCCACTACCTGCTTTAAAATGTCCTTTGTGGCCAAACCGCTTTAAAATCAAGCCATTATAACCAGACAAAGGAGTATTTCCATGAGCGCAGAAAGTATGATGTTCAACGGCTTTATCATTGCCATCACCGCAGTTCTCTTTGGTGTAGCTTGGGGATTTTTGATCCTCAAAATCCAAAATAAAGCAGGCAAAGCCGAATAGGTTCAGCACACGATTGTTAGGATAGGGGTATAGCCTTATATCCCTCCCTCACTGGCGATCGCCCTCCAAAATCATGTTTAACTTCTTCAAAAATAAACAAACCGAACCAGCCGCCCCGCCTCCACCAAAAGACCCAACACCACGGATCGAATTTTTCAACGGCATCAGCGAAGAACTCAGCAACGTTAGCCTGCAGCGCAACCCCAAAACAGGTGTCAACTCCGTCTCTATGACCTTTGCCCAACTCAATGCCCTTGACCGTTTCCAGAGCTTTACTGCTGGCTCCAATGGCATTGTCCGACTGATCGACGAAGAAGGAGACATCGCAGTTACCCCCTCCAGTTGTCGCATTGTCTTTGGTGGCGAAGAAGGAGACGAGCTCCGGGGCGTCATTTGTCGCTTTGAAATTGAGAATGACGACCACTGGGAAAGATTCATGCGTTTCATGCACCGTTACGCCGATGAACATGGCTTTGCCTATGGTGAAAGTGCTGAGACCTCCAATGAACCATCCTCATTAGCATCAGAAACAGATTCAGAAGCTTAGGATGCAGGATTAAGCCCCTTGTCATCCCAAAAGCGCATCGATCCCCATAAAGAGTATCAGCGGTTACGAATTTAGCGAAGAAAGAATGTGATTCTTTATCACAACTTCTTGCAGTGGCGAGAGATTTTTAGGCCATTCGAACTATCAACAGGAACATAAACAATTGTCGGAATCAAATAATATTGGTTTCTTCATAATGGGAAAAAATAATTCCCTCGCTTATTTTCTTGATAATCATAAGTTTCTTGATTGGTTCGAATCCCCATAAGGTCGAAAATTGACAGTCTGACCTGCAGCTTGAAAATACTCTTTTTAGGATGGTAAACAATGCTTGGAGAAATGTGGTCATTTAATGGCAGGTATAAGATCCTGCATATGACCTGGTTTGCTTTTTTCCTGTCGTTCGTGGTGTGGTTTAATTTTCCACCTTTCGCAACCACCATCGCCCAGGATTTTGGCTTAGACAAGGCTCAACTAGGCACAATCGGGTTGTGTAATGTTGCTTTGACGGTGCCCGCACGGATCATTATCGGCATGCTGTTAGATAAATACGGCCCCCGTTTAACCTACTCACTATTGTTGATCTATGCTGCGGTTCCTTGTTTGATTTTCGCGACGGCCCAGAGCTTTAATCAACTGGTATTAGGACGTCTCTTAATGGGGATTGTTGGGGCTGGTTTTGTGATCGGGATTCGGATGGTCGCAGAGTGGTTTCCTCCCAAAGATGTGGGTACAGCAGAAGGCATTTATGGGGGCTGGGGTAACTTTGGCTCGGCATTTTCGGCCTTTACCATGGTGATTTTTGGGATCATTTTGGCTTTCCTCCCCGGTGCGTTTAATTTCGGCCAGCCGGAAAGTTTTAAGATTCTCTTTTTCCCGGAATTTAATACGGCTATTTTGAATTGGCGGGCGGCGATCGCCGGTACAGGGATTATCGCGGCTTTGTATGGGATGTTGTATTACTTCAGCGTGAGTGATACCCCCCCTGGGAAAACGTACCACCGCCCGAAGAGTGCCCGGGGCATGGAAGTCACAACCAAAAAGGATTTCTGGTTCCTGTTGGCCATGAATTTGCCTTTGACCTTGATTTTGATGGTGCTGGCTTGGCGTTTGCAAAAGGTGAATTTTTTAAATGGCACTGGCTTTGCGATCGCTATTCTGGCACTAGTGGGCCTGTATCTGTTCCAGACCTATAACTGCTGGACTGTGAATAAGGACTTAATGACCGGGAAAAAACGCTATGCCCCGGAAGACCGTTACGAATTTAGCCAAGTGGCTATTTTAGAGCTGACCTATATTGTGAATTTCGGCTCTGAACTCGCAGTGGTGACCATGTTGCCGGCTTTCTTTGAAGGCACCTTTAGTTTAGACAAGGCAACGGCGGGAATTATTGCTTCTAGCTATGCATTTATGAACTTGATGTCCCGCCCAGGGGGAGGCTTGATCTCCGATAAGATGGGCAGCCGGAAATGGACAATGGTTGTCCTCACGGTGGGCATGGGGGTTGGTTATCTCCTGATGAGTTCGGTGGCGGGGACTTGGCCCTTGGCGATCGCCGTTTTGTTAACGATGGCCTGTTCCTTCTTTGTGCAAGCCGCAGAGGGTTCAACTTTTGCGATTGTCCCCCTCGTCAAACGACGCATTACCGGACAAATTGCTGGCAACGTTGGCGCCTACGGCAATGTGGGAGCAGTGGCTTATTTGACAGTGCTATTGTTGCTCACCGAAGCTTCGGCAGGGGCCAATGGAGGTGAACCTGTGATGGCCACGGTCAACGCTGGCTTCTTCCAAGTGCTGGGGATCACGGGCTTGATTGTTGCTTTCCTCTGTGCTTTTTTCCTCAAAGAACCGAAGGGCTCGTTTGCTGAGTTCCATGAAGGCGAAACGGAAATGACCGCGACCCCTCCCATTGAGGAAGAAGCGACCTATTAGGTTTTTGAGATTAGTTTAGGCACAACCTGTAAAACAAAAGTCATGGCAAGTAATGGCGTTTTACAGGTTTTTTTCTATTACGCGCTTTGGGGCCATGTGGGTCTTTCAGGATCATTGCCCCAGGGGATTTTTTCCTTAATGAATGCTATTTAATTTTCTGGCATTTTTTAACTCTATTATTGAAGTCTTAAAGTTAGCGGTTTAGCAATGGATCAACGCAAAACGAAAACCCTTTGTCCCTATTGTGGTGTTGGTTGTGGCCTCGAAGTTTCTGAGGTGATCAAAAATGAACAACCCACCCTCAAAGTCATGGGCGATCGCCAACATCCATCCAGCCTCGGTAAAGTCTGTGTTAAGGGCGCGACCATTGCCGAATCCCTCGATCAAGACCGCTTACTCTACCCCATGTATCGGCGATCGCTACAGGATCAATTCCAGCGCATCAGTTGGGATGACGCCTTTGAGCTAATTGTGGAGCAGATCAAAACGGTAAAGGCAACCCTCGGCAGCGAAGGTATTGCCATGTATGGCTCCGGACAGCTCCAAACCGAAGACTATTACACCGCCCAAAAACTCCTCAAGGGCTGCCTCGGCACCAACAATTTCGATGCCAACTCCCGCCTCTGTATGTCCTCTGCCGTGGCGGGCTATATCCAGAGCTTTGGGGCCGATGGGCCGCCCCCTTGCTACGAAGACCTAGAATTAACCGATTGCGCCTTTATCATCGGCAGCAATACCGCCGAATGTCACCCGATTGTGTTTAATCGCCTACGCGAACACCATAAACGCTCTAAAGCAAAGTTAATTGTCGTTGATCCCCGCCGCACCAAAACCGCCGAAGTGGCCGATCTTCACCTGGCGATCAAACCCGGCACTGATATTGATTTACTCAACGGCATTGCGCATCTATTACTGAAATGGGGCAAAATCGATACCCTCTTCATCGATGAATGTACCAAGGGCTTTTCTAAATATGCGATGCTCATCCAGAGCTATACTCCCGAAACGGTGGCCCGACGCTGTGGGATTCGCATTGATCACCTCGAACAAGCCGCAAAATATTGGGCCAATGCGGACAATGTTTTATCTCTTTGGTCGATGGGGATGAACCAATCCGCCGAGGGCACAGCCAAGGTACGCACCCTAATTAATTTGCACCTAATGACCGGGGAAATTGGCAAGCCGGGGGCCGGGCCTTTTTCTCTCACGGGTCAACCCAATGCCATGGGGGGCAGAGAAGCGGGAGGACTGGCCCATTTACTGCCGGGATATCGCCTCGTCAAAAATCCAGAGCACCGCGCCACCTTAGAAAAAGCCTGGCAATTACCCCCAGGAACCATCTCACCACTGCCCGGAAAAGATGCCTGGGCGATGATCGAGGGTCTAGACATGGGGACAGTGGGTTTGCTGTGGGTGGTAGCGACGAATCCAGCGGTGAGTATGCCCGACTTGGAACGAACCAAGGCTGCATTGTTAAAATCCCCCTTTACCATTTGCCAGGATGCCTATTACCCCACGGAAACGTCTAACTACGCCCATCTCCTCTTGCCAGCGTTGCAGTGGGGCGAGAAAACAGGCGCAATGACCAATTCGGAGCGGGTTGTGACCTATTGTCCCCAGTTCCGCGATCGCCCCGGTGAAGCCTGGGCTGATTGGGAGATTTTCGCCGAGGTAGGACGCCGCCTCGGATTCCAGCAACAGTTCCGGGCGGTATCTTCAGCAGAGGTTTACGCCGAATTTGTTCAGCTCACGGGCGATCGCCCCTGTGATATGACGGGGCTAAGTCACCAACGTTTGGCCACCGAAGGCCCGATCCAATGGCCCTGTCCCGCCAATGAGACCAAGTGCGATCCAGAAACAACAGCCGACAACCGGGGTTTATTGCAAAAATTATTCCACCAGGACGAACCCCTTAAGGGCAAACGGCTTTACACCGACCGACGGTTCCATACCCCCGATGGCCGGGCCAGGTTTGCGGCGTACCACTCCCGGGGTCTCGCAGAACCACCAAACACCGACTATCCTTTTGTGCTGACCATTGGACGACTCTACGGCCATTGGCACACGATGACCCGCACGGGACGAATCAAAAAAATCCAAAAAATGCACCCAAATCCTTTCCTGGAAATTCACCCCCGCGATGCAGACCGTCTCAGCATTACCGACGGGGAAATGGTGGAAGTGCGATCGCCGCGCGGTATGGCCCGATTTCCAGCGCTGATCACGAAAAATATTACCCCTGGCACCGTTTTTGCGCCGATGCACTGGGGCGCTTTGTGGGGAGAAGATACCGAAGCCAATGCCCTGAGCCATGCCGAAGCCTGTCCCGATTCATTGCAGCCGGAATTAAAAGCCTGTGCCGTGAATGTGCAAAAAATCACCGGCCCTGTTCCCCAGGAAAAAGCGACAGCCGAGCCTGTATTGCAGCAGCTTTAGGACGATCCGAAACCTGGGTTATGATATCCCTTTTGAACGTGATTGGGGTTGGTATGGCAGTGGACTACGATTTGGTGGTGATTGGGGCAACGGGAGCTGGAATTGCGACGGCAAAACGGGCGATCGCCTCTGGTAAAAAAGTTGCTTTAGTGCAGCAAACAGGGGAGCCACTCCAGGATCAACAGGTACTCGCCCTCGAAAAAACCTTGCTACACCTGGCCGAACAGCCCCAACCAATAGATATTGCCGCTTGGGTTAAGGGGGCGATCGCCCCGAATGATTTCTATGAACCCTTGGCACGCCTGGCAGAAGCGGGCGTTGATGTAATTCCAGAAATGGGCAATTTTGTCTGGAAACCCAACACCTGTTTTATCACCGCAACCCGTCGCCTCCAAAGCAAACATTATGCGATCGCCACGGGCACCACTTGGGTTACGCCTCCCCAGGATGGTTTTTTAAGCCCCACTGACCTCTTAAATCCAGAAACTTGGCGCACCCTGCCAGAAAAAATTGTCCTTGTTGGTCACGATCCCCATTGCCTTACCCTTGCCTACTGCCTCGCAAAATTGGGAAAAACGGTCACGTTAACTAGCGAAAAAAGCCTACTGCCCACAGAAGATCCTGACTGCGTCCAACGGTTACAGACTTGCCTCGAAGTGGCGGGGGTAACGCTCCAGTTTGAGCTAATCCCAGATCTCCTTACCCAGGAACACCAGGCCGTCATTTGGGCCAAAGAGCGCCGGGGTTTGACAACTCAACTGAATTTGCCCCCCGATTTTTGTCAGCCGCCCCAGATGCGGTTACGGGTTGATTCTGAGCTTAGAACTCCCCGCAGCAATATTTATGGAGTCGGGCCAGTGCTTGGTGGTTATGCTTTGCCAGAATTGGCGATCGCCGAAGCGACAACCCTCGTGAACAATATGCCCCAGCGCCGAAAAATGCCCTGTGCCTACGGCGAAGTTCCCTATCGTTTGTTTGAACCGCTACCTTTTGATCATGTGGGTGCCCAAGGTCAAAATCTGCCCCCCGACGCAAAAATCCTGAGTAAGACTCTAATGATCGATCGCGTTGATCAACTGCAATTTCCCCAAGACTTAACGCTCAAATTGTGGCTCGATGGCCAGGATCAACTGTTGGGGGCCACCATCCTCGGCGATCGCTCTGGCAAACTAATTTACCATTGCCGTGATTTGATTCAAAACCAAAAACCTTTCCAGACGTGGGACAATCTCCTAGAAAATGCGGGCCTTTTGGCGGAGATGGTGTGGTGATGCAGCGTGAAACCCAAGCAAAATTTATCGTTTTTGAAGGGATTGACGGTTCCGGTAGCTCTACCCAAGCCGAGCTTTTGTATCAACATTTTCAGCGACAAAAGATCCCCGCCGTCCTCAGTCCCGAACCCTCCAACGGCATTATCGGCAACCTCGTTCGAGAAACTCTGCGGCAACGGCTGCGCTTTACCACCGACCCAGTCCAACTAAATCGGCAACTGGCTTATCTCTTCGCTGGCGATCGCCATGATCATCTTTACAACGAAATTGACGGCGTCTTCAAACAACTTGCCGCTGGGATCCAGGTGATTACGACCCGCTATTATTTTTCTTCCCTCGCCTACAACGCCAACAATGCCGCCGAATACGAATTTATTTACCGTCTCAACCAAGATTTTCCTAATCCCGATCTGGTGTTTTATTGCGATCTTCCCGTGGAGGTGGCCCTAGAGCGCGTCCAAAGGCGATCGCACCAAGAAATCTACGAAACCAAAGCCAAACTTACCCAAGTGCGCCAAAACTACCAACAAATTTTTCAAACCTATCCAGGGAATTGGCAACAACTCGATGCTACCCAACCCCCTGAAACCATCCACCAGCAAATTCTCCAAACTATTGCTGATTATTTTGTAACTGCTCCTGAATCTGGGTCGGACTAGGTGGCGTCCCGAACTCCTCTAGGGGCTGTAACTCCAAATCAAACCCATTCCCATTGGGCGGCGGTAACGGTGTGCCACTGTCGAGGGGCTCAAGCTGAAAATCATTATTTGGATTGACTCCCGGCACCTGGGGAATTGTCGGCGTACCTGGATTCAAGCCCGGAGTTTGTTGGCCCTCAAAGAAAGAATCAAGGGCCTGTTCCCCCTGGGTGCCTGCGCCCGTTCCCAAGGCGACCCGTTCGCCACCAATGGATTTGAGCCAATCTAAAACCTGAATCACTTCCTGATAGGGCCGCTTTTCCGACGCATTGAGCACAACGACACCATTAGGATTACGCCCTAAATAATCCTCAACAATTTGTGAAAATTGGGCCTGGGTCTCAATCAATTGTTTTTCCACATAGATTTGCCCGAAGTCCGTCAAACTCACAATCACCATATCGGGCATTTGGGTCGTTGCGCTCTCCGCCACAGGTAAATTTAAGTTAATCGCTTGCTGTCGCGATAAATTCACTGCCGCCAGGATAAAAAAGGTCAGCACACAAAAAATCACATCGATCAGCGGAATAATTTCGATGCGCAGATCCGGCGCAGAATTTTCTTGCCAGAGTTGGAACGGCCTTAAACCCAAAGTTTCTGGCTTAATTGGCTCACGCTTCATTTTGGTCTCCTTCAATGAGCATTGCATCTACATTGTCAACAGAAGCAGGTAATCCTTCGAGATAATTTTGGCGATAGAGCATTTCTAGTTCACTGCCCGCTTGACGGAAAAGGCGCACCTGATTGCTCGAAAGCGCTTGGAACAAACGGTAAAAAGCTAGGGCCACAATCGCGACGATCAAACCCATCGCCGTCGAAAAGAGCGACTCACTGATCCCCAAGGTCACCCCTGTGGTCGAATCTGTACCTAAATCACTCAATTGGATTGATCCTAAGGAGTTGATTAAGCCTAAAACAGTTCCCAGTAGTCCCAACAAAGGCGAGAGAGCAATGACTGCTTCTAAGACCTTTTCACCGCGACGCATATTCGCCAATTCTTCATCTGCCGCCGCTTCAAGGGCCAAGTGAAAAATTTCTGGGTCGGTGGCCTGTTGCTTCAAAGGAGCATAGAGGAAGCGACCAAGGGGATGTTTTTGGCAGGTGCGGGCAATTTCGCTCACCGCTTGCCATTGGTAATGGGCAGCATCCAAAATTTTGTCCTGGACCCGCTGGCTTTGTTGGATCACTTTCCACCAAAACCACAGCCGCTCAATAATCGTACTCAGAGCCATAATCGACAAGAGTACTAAGGGCCACATCGCTGGCCCCCCACGGTTTAGGATATCTAGAACATTCACCGAGGCACCTCACTCCGGTCACACCAAAAAAAAGACTGCTCCAATTCTAAGGTTTTTAATGGTGTTTTATTCGTCTGTTGGAGGGCAGAAATTTTTAGGGAAGTTTCTGAAATTTTTTGATTATTGGATCGGATTGTGGATCGTTACCAGTTTCGTCCCGTCGGGAAAAGTCGCTTCTACCTGTACTTCATCCACCATTTCGGCGACCCCGGCCATGACATCATCACGGGTCAGCCAAGTCTGTCCTTCGCTCATCAGTTCGGCGACCAGTTTACCTTCCCTTGCCCCTTCGAGGATTAAGCCTGAAATGTAGGCCACCGCTTCAGGATAGTTGAGCTTAAGTCCTTTATTTTTCCGGCGTTCCGCCACTAAAAAGGCCGTAAAAATGAGCAGCTTGTCTTTTTCCTGGGGCGAGAGTTGCATGGTTTGGACTGATACGCAGATGAATGTGATTTTAGTCTACCTTGACTCCTCTAAATTCAAACCCACTAGCTTGGCAAAAAAGGAGACAGTAAACCGATCGCCATCCCACCCAGCACTAGCCAGAGGGAATTGATTTTGTATTTGATCAAGAGAAATAAAGCGGCGATCGCCACCCCAATGGTCAGAGGATCAACTAAAGAAGATTGCGCCAGAAACACGGTGACAACGGTCATGAGACTCAGCGCACCAATATTCACCCCATCGAGAAAAGCCCGGAATGATTTGGCCTGGAGCAGTTTCGGCAAAATTGGATTGAGAATCGCCACAAAGAGAAAAGAAGGGAGGAACATTCCCAAGGTGGCAACCCCAGCCCCCGGTACTCCCCCCAACAGATAGCCGATGAAAGTCGCCGTCGAAGATAAAGGCCCTGGGGTGATTTGACCAATGGCGATCGCATCGAGGAGTTGTTGATCCGTCAGCCAACCGAGGCGCTCCACAAAATCTGCCCGCAAAAAAGCCACGAGGACGTAGCCACTGCCATAGAGCACCGCCCCCACCTTAAGAAACATTAAAAAAAGCCAGCCCAAACTGAAATTTGCAGGGGTGCCATTTAATAGCAACAGCAACGGAGCGGGAACAATGCTACGGGTTTGTTTTGTTTTTAGCCATTGGCCCCCTAGTTTTTTCCCTAGGCCAATGAAGCCACTCAGAAACAACAACCACAGTTCATGGAGACCGACCAGGGATAGCACCACATTAAATACTGCTAAACCGATCCCAAATCTATCTTTAATTGCCTTTTTCCCAAGCTTCCATAGGGCCTGGGCAATAATGGCGATCGCCACTGGTTTGACCCCATAGAGCAGCCATGTCCCCTGGGGTGTTGTGCCAAACTGCTGATAGGCGATCGCACAGAGCAGCATTAAACCCACCGCCGGAGCCGTAAAACTAAGGCCCCCCATGAGCAAGCCCCACCAACCGGCGCGCTTAAAACTGAGGTGGATTGCCATTTCCGTAGAATTGGGGCCAGGAATTAAATTTGTTGCGCCGAGAATGTCGAGAAATTCCTGTTCCGTAAGCCAGTGGCGTTTTTTTACCACCTCGTCGTGCATCATCGCAATGTGAGCCACAGGGCCGCCAAACGCCGTAAAACCTAATCGCAAAAATAATCGAGAAATCTCCCGCAGTTCAGACCATTGCGCCATGATGAATGTTATCGAAATGTTTAATCATTTCCCCCTCTGCCTAGGCCACAACCCCTAATAAATTCGTGCCACAATAAGTGAAAGATGACTATTGCATCACAGTGTAGGAGGGTTACCTATGGTTGCTACGCCAATTAAAACCGAAAAGCGGTTAACGATCCAGACAGAAAAGGTTAACGACAACACCACAACGATTCGTTCACTGGACTGGGACCGCGATCGCTTTGACATCGAGTTCGGTTTGCAAAATGGCACCACCTACAATTCCTACATCATCCGAGGCGAAAAAGTTGCCCTTGTGGATACCTCCCACGCGAAGTTTCGGCAGCGATACCTCGATGCGCTCACTGGCGAAATTGACCCGAAAACCATTGATTACCTGATCATTAGCCACACGGAACCAGATCACAGTGGCCTCGTTAAAGATGTTTTGAAAATTGCCCCCCAAGCAGTGGTGGTCGGCGCGAAAATTGCGATTAAGTTCCTTAAGGATTTAGTCCATGATCCCTTTGAATTTATCGAAGTGAAAAGTGGCGATCGCCTCGATTTAGGCAACGGTCACAACCTTGAATTTGTCAGTGCGCCGAACCTCCATTGGCCCGACACGATTTTTACCTACGATCCGGCAAGCGAAATTCTGTTTACCTGCGATGCCTTCGGGATGCACTATTGTTCTGATGCCACCTACGACGAGGATCTCCAGGCGATCACACCGGATTACCGTTTTTATTACGAATGTTTGATGGCTCCCAACGCCCGCTCGGTACTGAGTGCAATGAAGCGGGTGGACAAGCTCGACGGGGAAATCACCTTAGTTGCCAATGGCCATGGCCCGCTGCTGAAGCACAACACCAAGGAAATGATGGAGTGGTATCGCCAGTGGAGCGAGGCCCAAACCAAGGGCGATAAAATGGCGGCGGTATTTTACGTCTCTGATTATGGCTACAGTGACCGTATTTCCCAGGCGATCGCCAAGGGGATTACCAAAGCCGGAGTTGCCGTAGAAATGGTCGATCTCAAAGTCGCAGATCCCCAGGATGTCCACGAAATTGTTGGTCGCGCCGCAGGGCTAGTGATTGGCATGCCCCCCATCGACAGCGCCTACAACGCCGAATTAAGTAAAGCCGTGGGCACCATTCTCGCCGCCTCAAAGGACAAACAAGTTGTCGGACTATTCGAATCCTACGGCGGCAACGACGAACCCATTGATCCGTTGCTGATGCGCTTCCGGGATGCTGGCCTGACCAAAGCTTTTGATTCGATCCGCGTCAAGGATGAACCCGGCGAAGGTCTTTATCAGCTCTGTGAGGAATCTGGTACTGACCTCGGCCAATTGCTCACCCAAAAAGAAAAGCTCAAACAACGGAAAAATATCGATACTGAACTCGATAAAGCGATGGGACGCATCAGTGGCGGCTTGTACATCATCACCGCCCAGAAAGGCGACATGAAAGGGGCGATGGTCGCCTCCTGGGTGACCCAAGCCAGTTTTGCCCCCCCCGGTTTTACCGTCGCGGTGGCAAAAGACCGAGCGATTGAATCCCTGATGCAAGTGGGCGATCGCTTTGTGTTGAATATCCTCGAGGAAGGGAAATACCAACCTTTGATGAAACATTTCCTCAAGCGTTTTCCCCCCGGCGCAGACCGCTTTGAAGGGGTAAAAGTGCAAACCGCGAAAAATGGTTCCCCGATTTTGAATGATGCCCTGGCCTACCTCGAATGCGAAGTGGTCAGTCGGATGGAATGTAGCGATCACTGGATTGTGTATAGCAAAGTCGCTGCGGGTCGCGTCTCCAACCCCGATGGTTTAACTGCTGTTCACCACCGCAAAGTGGGTAATTACTACTAACTAACTTGAATTTTTAGCTTTCACAGAGGAGTATTCATTATTGAGTACTTCTTTTTTTCTTGGATTAAAATAAAACAGTAAACATTGCAGGCGATCGCCATGGTTCATCCCGCTCTTAGTGCTATTCTTGAACGACTGCGAGACTCTCTCGAAAGAATCTATGGGCCAGAACTCAAAGACTTAATCCTATTCGGGTCACAGGCGAAAAATACGGCAAAAGAAGACTCAGACATTGACATTGCCATTGTTTTAAAACACAATTTTAATTTAGATCAAGAATTAGAAAAAACCAGCGCCATAATTGCTGATATCTGCTTGGAATATGACATTTTAATCAACCGCATTTTTATGGACAATGAATATTTTGAAAAACATCGGAGTGCTCTAATTCGAAATATTCAGCGAGAAGGTATTTATTTGTGAATTGCCAGCAGCAAAACTTAATGAGTAAGGCAACTGAAAGTTTAGAAGCAGCCAAATTATTACGAGACAATCAATACTTTGATTATTCGGTTTCGCGAGCTTACTACACAATGTTTTACTTAGCCGAAGCTTTTTTAGAAGGAGAAGCAAAAACTTTTTCGAGTCATACTGCTGTAATTTCTGCTTTTGGTCGAGATTTTGCTAAATTAGGTAAAGTGCCACGAGAATTTCATCGTTTTCTTATTGATGCCCAGTCTCTTCGACAGACAGGTGACTATGGAAAGTTCCAGGCAATTTCTGCATACCAAGCGAATCAACAAATTGAAAATGCTACAAAATTTCTTACTTTTGCTAGGGATTATTTCAAAGAATTTTAAGAATTATGTTGCCTAGAAAGTGATCGCCAAAGAGACTTTTACACTGCAACTATCGTCTTTTAACAAAAGTGAGTTCCGTTCGCTGTGAAACCCCATTATTTTCTTTCTTCATTCCTGCTCTGTAGCTGTTTTTCTGTCTTCCCGGCGGCTCTAGCTGAATCAGAATCCAAAAATCAATATACCCAAACCGTCACTCGCACTGTTCTAGCTGAAGGGTTGCCGGAAGCGGCCCCCAATCAAATTTTGGAGTTGGTGCGTTATGAAATTCCTCCCTTTGCGACCCTGCCGCCCCACATCCATCCTGGCTTGCAAATCGCCCGGGTGGAATTTGGCTTGTTGACCTATGCGGTCATCGAAGGCACGGCACTCATCACCCGCACGGATGGCACAAAAGAAACCTTAACTGCGGGACAAAAAACCCTCCTCAAACCAGGGGATGCGGTAACAGAATCCGAGGGAATGGTACATTTTGGCCAAAATGAAACCCCTGACCCAGTTATTTTGCTCGCCACTTCTCTGTTGACCGTCGGGGAACCGAAAGCAATTCTCATTGAGGAATAGTTAATTGAGAGGATAGTGGGTTTCTAAATAAGCTAAAGCAGAGGGGCGATCGCCAATGTTTTGGTCGAGGGTTTGTTTGAGGAGATCTGATAAAATATCGCGAAATTGTGGCCCTGGCTTATAACCTAATTCTTTTAAATCAAAACCATTAAGGGGTGCTTGGATAAATTGCCAGCGGCGGAGATAATGCCATAAATCGTGACGCATTTTTTTCGGGCTGATGGCGGCTAGCAAGATAATTTCTGGCAAGGATAAATGCTTAAGGGCAAAGACTTTTTCACTCAGTTTTGTGGCCTGGAAAAGTTTGGGCAAAATTTGCGCTTCATGCTGGGAAATTGCTTCTAACCGTTGCAAACTATCCTTTGGTAATTGCAGGCGATCGCCCACCTTTAGGCGCTCTTCGGTGGTCAAATTCAGTAGTAATCCTTCCAGACGAAGCAGCCAATGCTCCAACTCATAATCGGGGTCATGATAGCGCAGCCAACGATCCACACAGCGAATTTGCCACCAAACCGCATCTGTTAAAGCCAGATTTTTATGGATGCATTTCAACGCGCCCAGATCGTCCAACAATTGCAATGCGGGCTTCCAATATTTTGCCGTTAAAAGATATTTTAATTCTGCCCGTAATCGCGTCGTGAGTGCTGGGGCCTGGGGTTTTTCGTGGTGCAATTTGTCGTAAATGCCAGAGGCGATCGCATAGCGAATATATTCCTCCGTCTGCACTTCTAGCTGAAAATTTAACCGCACCGCAAACCG